>WLWD01002503.1_pt1 | contig 69304 bp, 65 predicted proteins | sample 6712731 | NCBI WGS metagenome assembly WLWD01 (sample SAMN12718690, study PRJNA576275) | sponge metagenome | isolation source: marine sponge | host: Mycale hentscheli | place: New Zealand: South Island, Marlborough, Capsize Point | collected 2014-11-01 | reverse complement strand
TATAACACCAACTGTCCCGCTTTAAACTCTCTCAACTTGCACCCCCTATTCATGTAACTCAACCTACTCTGTTTACCCTTCACCATCTTAACTGCTGCACATTCCCTCATTCTCTCTAACCTCTCAGCCATACCTCTTACCCACTCACACACATTTAACTTCTGACTGTCTACCTCATAGAGCCCGTGATACAAGGCATCTAGAGGAGTCCTAACTCTGTACCCATACACCAAGTCAAAAGGACTAAACCCGCTGTCTGCATGGGGCATCTGCCTCAATACATACAAGACAAAGTTAACCTGTCCTACCCAATCTACTCCATCGCTCACACACTTACCCAATATCCCCTTAAAAGTCCCGTGCATCCTTTCCACCGCCCCGTTGGTTTCAGGATGATACGGAGAAGTCCTAAGCTTCTCGATTCCCAACAAACTACACAACTCTCTCACTACCCTACCACAAAACTGACTTCCCTGGTCAGAAAGCATTCTCTCCGGCACTGACGTCCTAGAAAATATGCCCCACAAGCCCTCGGCTACAGCCTTAGCTGTAATGCTCCTCAGAGGCACTGCCTCGGGCCATCGGGAAGCAAGACAAACGTACGTTAACAAGAACCGACAGCCCCCTTTTCCCTTTGGCAAAGGTCCCACCAGATCGACAGCTACAGATTCAAACGGTTCTGTCATCACTGGCCTTTCAACAATAGGTGCTCGCCTAGGTTTATGCTTACTACGCACCTGGCATAATTTACAGGAGCTACAGTGTTCCAATACGTCTCTCACTATCCCGGGCCAAGTAAAATACCTGCCTACCATCTGTGCCACCTTCTCACTTCCTAAATGTCCCCCCTTCTCGTGTCCCAGGACTAAAATTCTCTTCCTAAACTTCTTCGGTACAACCAACACATCCCTGAACTGTTCCCATTCCACATACTGACCTCTCACTAACACTCCTTTCTTCCATTCAAATCCTCTCTCTTTCTTCTCACCTAGTTCTCTCCACAGCTTCAGACCTTCGTCTTCAGCAAGTGCTCTCACAAACTCTTCCCGATCTTTCCCTGAGCCTACGTAACCTATCTCTCCTGCTAAAGCTCTAACTCTTTTCTCTGCTTCGTCACAAGTATTCTCCTTATCCCATGCCACTGGCATTCCCTCATCTACAGACTCACTCTCTGACTCTGCATTCTCATCTGTCCTCAACCCACTTGAGGACTCACCGTTTGCCTGGGGTTGCTCAGTCATCTCCGTAGGTCCGACTTTTTCCACCCCATGGCTCTCACCCACCTTACTACTGACTTCAGGCCTAATTAAGGGATCGAGCTGGCTACTAGGATCACTCTCCTCTATCGTGCACCACAAATCCTGCACACTACAATCCACATCACACACTTCTAGCTCGGCTAACTCCTTAGCTCTGCTACGGGTAACTACATTTACACTCTTCCCTTTCTCCTTCTTTCCTCCCCCTCTGTATTCAGTGATCGCTCTCCTAAAGGCTTCCCCCTCAGTGTTGCTCAGCACATCATACGGCACAATACATGTAACATCTTCCCCTTCTCTCTCTTCAATGACACACAACTTAGAAAACTTCAACCCTCCAATCTCAAAACTAACCAAAGTGCTCTCATGCACACTGGTTTTACCATGCACATCTGCAATGTGAACATGTCCGCAAAGCACACAGTCCTTAGTCACCATGGACCTTGGAACAATACCTACCTCTGCCCCCGAATCTATTAATACTCCACACTCAACCCCGTTCACAACCCCCTTTGCCATGTTTCCCTTCTTGGCTCCCATGACAACTCTAGAAACACTACCTGTCGTACCCTCCTTCTTAACACTAGTCCCTATCTTCCTACTCGGGCAGTCTGGACTACGGTGACCTTGCTTGCCACATGCAAAACAAGTTACTGGCCTACTCACTCCATTCAGCCCTCCCACCTTCTTCTTACAGTCTGGAGCCTTATGCCCCTTCTCTCCACAATTAAAACACACTGGCACCAAGCTAACCCTCTCGCTACCAGTACTCACTTGACTCCTCGAGCCACTCTCCCTAAAACTCTTAAATCCACCCTCTGTACTACTCCCGAGTACCTTATAAAAGTTCCCCTTCATGCGCCCAGACATCCACGTCTCCCAGGCATCCCTAATATCCTCCAACTTCGTCAGTTTCTTTCCCTCCAGGAAAACCTTACCCCCTGGTGGAATTACCCTTCTAGTCAGTGCTGCCGCCAAAGCCGCCACGCAATCCTCCCTAGAGCTACACCCCTGCAACACCCCCCTACATATTCTTTCCACCACTTCCATAATCTCAGAGGCTCCCTTCGTCTTGAGAGACTCCCCAGTTAGCTCGAAGAGCTGGTGGCCGTAGGTGAGACTCGTCTCCCCAATAGCCTTGAGAAGCACTCCTTTGACTACTTCGTAACTACCCCCATCATCCCTCACACCGGCAATCCTATTGCACAAACGTTCTGGCAACCTCGGAAATAACCTCTCTGCCCACTGACTTTCCTTTATCTTACATTCAGACATGATACGCTCAAACTTACTCAAGTACCCCAACATCTCTGTTCCCTCCTTATACGAACCCAAAATCTTAAGTTTCTCTGCCTGTAATTCCCTCTTGTCTCTCTGCTCTGCTTCCTCCCCGAGCCTCCTGACCCTACTATCCTCATCTCTCTCTCGCCTCCTAGCCTCGTCCTCTCTTCTCCTCTCTTCCTCACTCTCCTTTAACCTGCCCACTATTTCCAACATTTCTAGCCGCCTAGCCTTATCTGCCTCAGCCCTGCTAGCTCTATCCCTTTCCTCCTTCTCCGCCATGTACCTCAACAGTTTGTCCACTTCTGACTCCATCCCAGTCGTTGCCTCACCCTCTGGCTCCGACTCTATTGTCTGATCCTCAGATCTGTCACCAACTCTCTCTTCACCACCTTCTTCCTCCTCCTCTCTTCTTTCTACTACCGCGCTCACCTCTGAGCCTTCCTCCTCTCGATAGTGTGGTTCACCCCTGGGTCTGCTGGGGTATGGGGAACGCGCAGTCACCCTTGCCGGAACGTGTGATGGCCTGTAAGCTCCCTCGCTGACTGCTTGGGGCGCACGTCGAACTGTCCGCCTCTTGCCTCCAGCCGCCTGGTCAGTCATGAGAGGGTGAGTGTCCTCGCCCTCTGGAAGAGACCTGTTCAAAAGAAAAACAAAATGACCACACTGAGCAAATACCCAATTAGAAATTAAAATTCACACGAAGAGAAGGTTACAATCCAAAATACACGGACAAAAATATCGTTCACGACACAACACAATACAACACCACCAACAAAAATAGAGTGGACACCAGTCTCTCGAGCACCGCAGCAACTGTCGATGATCCGAATGTCCTGTGCCTTCCGCCTCAGCTCTGACACTTGTGGAACTCCTCCGCCGAAGCTGGAAGCTCCTTTATTCTTGGGGCCTTCGCCTTAGCTTGACTCCTTTGAGCTCCTCCGCCGAAGCTGGAAGCTCGATTGGGTGCGTTGGGATGTCTCCCTCAGCGTCAGGACGTCTCCTGCCGGGCTGGAACGTATTCCGCCTTCTTCTTGGTTCTCGTTAGTTGGGCCGGTCGTGGAATGTCTTCCGCCGGTCCTTCTTGGGTTCCTGTGGTCGGTGGAGAATATCTTCTCTTCCCGATCCCACCGCTGCCACCAATTTTCTGTGGGGATCCAGACCCTAAGCTCTGGACCGCGCTACAACAGATTAAACTGGTGGACAGCTTATAGTCGCTGCCACCAGAATGTCAATAGTGTTCTCGCTGCGCACAGCTTGAATGGCCTTCTTACGAAGGTAAGTTTAGTGTAATGTAAAATGTATGATGACAAGCACCAACAGACACTGACTGACACTGCTCTACAACTCATGATTACAACTATTTATATGTGTGATGGAGCAGGGCCCCTCAGCCCTTACGAAACATGACAATGACCATTCATACTACAACAATTAGGACCAAGTTCATACTACACAAATACGTAAACATATATAGTTCAGCTTGAATCTTCCCGCTCTAATGTCTCATGTGGGAGTGGCTCCCGTTCTACTCCCACAGGGATACCTATATTTTCGAAGGGATACCCATATTTCTCGTAAATATGGGTATGGGGGTACCTATATTTGCGGAAATATGGGTGCGGGGGTAACCATTTTTCCGGAAATATGGGTATGCGGGATACCCATTTTTGGGGATACCCATTTTTACGTGACACCGGGTCGAACGCAGAGCGAACACAAAAATAAGGAGGGTCAAAGTACAAAATGACATATAATCACTTTTTTGCCTTCCTCCATACTTTTGCCTTCCTCTTCTAATGACCTCCATCCTCCTAATTCTAACTTTCTTTCTATTTTGCTTTCGTCCAGCTTCTAATGTTTACCCTCTTCCTGTTCCCAATACTCACTCTTCATGTGCTTCTACTTTTTTACCTGTCCGCTTCACATTTTCTCCCTAATTCTGTTTTCTAAAATCTCCCCACTTCTGCTTCTAATGATCTTCCTTCTACTTGAACTCCATCTTTCACTATTCACCTTCTAATTTTCTTCCTTCTACTTGAACTCCTTCTTTCACTATTCACCTTCTATATAAGTAAGGTCATTTGCACCTATAAAAGCCATTTATATAATAATATGCGTGTGTTACTACAATTAAAAACGACTGTGAGGAGATAGTTAGCTAGAGTGCTTGTAAACTTTGAAATTGTGCATGTCAAGGCTAGCTGCAATTCACCAAGCTAAGGTACACTTCTTTATTGTTTTGCTAATCTTGACTGGATTTCTAAAGCACAGACCACTAATTTACTACTGTAGCAAACCAAGTGAATTTACCCTGTCAAGCAAGGCAGGTTGTTCTTATCAGTGGGTAGTAAGGGCCCCTGTCAACTTTGTGGTTTCATGGTTATTAGCTCAAGCAGCCCACTGATCGCTTGCCCTAGTCCTAACCCTAGCCCAGCACCCTTAAGCAGGTTGCACTGTATGCAGTAATAATTTGTTTTTGTGCAATCCATTATTAATTTAGCTATAACTCCTCATGATATGACAAGCAAAAAGCTATATCTGGAACGTTTCCAAGTGATGAACACATAAATGATACAGGAAGGCATTGACCAGGATCAAAGTAACCAGGATGGTGATGATGAGGAATTTGATAAGCTTAGTGTGACTAGACTACATAGATGGTTGAGGACTTTGGCAAGAATAAAATACTGTAGGAAGCTATCTGATACTTCATAATATGCTAAAGACTATAGTATGTCCAAGTAGAGCTGGCCAAAGAAAACCTGAATAGCTTTTGAACGGAAGGAACTACGCACAGGGTTTGCACCATTAGAAAGCTTGCACGAAGAGGTTAAAAATATTTCCCTAGTATACTCCAAAACAGGAGAGAAAGTGCTATTCCAAAACTCAATGCAAAAGTCTATGGGAATAAAAAAAAACACAGGTTTCCACGCTCAAAACGTGCCCGCATTTAGTCGTACGGTAATTTTGTAAACAATGAGCGGCTTCTTCTCAGATTGCTATGTTTCTAGCTGCGTTTCTAGCTGCGTATCACAATTAGTTTAGATGGCGAGTGTGAAACAGGATAGACGGAGTTAGTCTCGCGTAGCCAGACCCTTTACCTAACAGCTACGCTGGGAAAGGGTCTGGTGGCATTAGCACCACTTAGAACCCGTTGCTATATTGTTACTAGGTGTACTAACTTGGTAAGTGTGCACTATTTTTTGCCTTTAGGTATATGAACTGTGCATACTAACAACCCTTGGGGTATTGCTATTTTTGAGTTTTAGTTTAATAGAATAGGCAGGATAAAGCAGGGAGCAGGTTATGTGAGGCCATATGGGAGGGTCTACTACTCTCTCATATCCACCTATATGGGACCAGCCCTACCATATAACTCTCCTGCTGCTCTCATACCACAGGAATTTACCATAGCTAGCTGCTTTACTGCTTACTGCAGAGCAGCCCAGGTAGAGTTAGATCCGAGATAACAGCTGGCAGTTACAACGCTAAAGTAAACTTGCTAAAGTAAACGTTCTGGCGTGCTTCAATTGAATTTTAATTGAATTTTAATTTTGGGCCGGAAACACGGAAGAATTCGCTTGACACTGAAAATACTGATAAACAAAGTTGCTAGTGGAAACTGGTGCCCAAGCGCTTATGCTCCTGGGTAAACAGGATCTAAAATAGTTAGAGCATGCGCTTAGGTACTGGTGGATTTAGTGCACATAGCCCTCGGGCCTACGGCCCTTGGGCTTCAGTGCACTAAATGCACCAGTACCCAAGCGCTTATGCTCTAACTATTACATAGTACCAGTTCAATACCCTCCAGGTCTCAGGGGGAAGTTGCCGTTCTGGTGATGGTTGTCAGCAATTTAGGATTACCGCAGCCACTCAATCAGCTCTTTTTCACTGTCCCAAGACTTACCCATATGTACTATAATAGAGGAATTGGCAGTGTAACTTGTTGCAAATAAGGTGAAAAACACTAGGGATTCATGAAAGGGCTGCAGGAGTAAAATGGTGGACATATAAGAAAGCTTTGCTCTTTTATATTGACAACAACAACAACAAAAAAGGTGATTTTGTGACAATAATAATGCCACTGTTAAAGGCTAGGAGCTTAAGCTAGTATGTTGTACCATATAGCTACCAATAAGTGCCATAAGGCAGTTATGTACACCTTATATCACACCCCCACTCACAGTGCAGGAGATATTTTGTACCAGCATTTAGCTAGGCTTTGAAGTTTTTCATGTGTGCGGTATTTTTACGTTTACATACCACGGAGCATCGGTGAAGGACTAATTACATTCCTTTTGAACTGGTACTATGTACTAATGCCACCAGACCCTTTCCCAGCACAGCTGTTAGGTAAACTACCATTATCACTACTGTCATTCATTATTTTGGAGGAAAAAATATATCACTGTCACTAACTACTAATTTGTCACACAACTCAGCCACTGGGTCACTCAGGTCTAAATCAGTGTCAGTCATCTGATGAAGAAAGCACATCATAAGTATCGCATACAACATTCTAACTTGGTTAGCAGCATAATTGGTACATGTTGGAATCTAGAAAAAAGAATTATAGTTTGCTAAGTAACAGACTAGCATAATAAAAATATTATAAAGGGAAAATATAACCTTTACTTACTAAATTGTTGACTTTAGGCTCAGGTTCTGGTGATTCTTTGGAGTGTTCTACAGCTGTTTTCCAAAAGCCACAATGCCTACAACTCAGCTGTGTACGTAGATTACAAACAAATAAAAGACATAGGTATGAACAATAATAGTTTTAGATTAATAGCATATATGTAATGTCATAATAATGTAACTTGCAGAAAAGGATATTGAGAATTTTATGGCCTTCTACCGAGCTGAATTTCTACATTTACAGTGCTTCCAAAGATGCACGTATTGGAGGATTACACTGTTCCTTGGTTGAAGTGATGGCATCTGGGAGCTGGATTGATGGGGGAGCAGGGAGCTGAGTCAATACATGTGCATATGATGTGGCTAGAACGCACTTACCAGGGTGTGGAAAATGAAGTTGATAGACTCAAATACATTATTAAAGAGCACATGCTAGAATCAGCTTCATCTTTAACTTCCCTTCGACCTCCCATAAAAAAGAGAAAGCTAGAAGATGAAGAAGACAACAAAGGCACCTTATCCCACAAAAAGAAGTGAAGATGAAGGCAACACAATCACCACTACATAACTGTATGTTCTTGCTTTACCTTTTAATTCTTGCACACTTCTTTTGGTTAAAAAAATAGTGCCGTTTCCTGTCCTTTTCTGCAGTAGGTTCTGTAACATGGCCAATTTTTGTGATTTTAACTTTGCCGCCAGAGCTAATTCAGCAGATTTTTTTTTGCTACTGGTGTAATTTGACCCATTTACTTCTGTTCTGGACATGCTTGCGTCCGCACGGTCACAAAGAATCAGCAAAACACTGGTCAGAAATTTTCTAAGGAAGTATTGGCCATCTTGGAGCAACTATATGTTGGTGGAATGACTGGTTGGGGGAATGATCACTGTAGAGACATTGAATTAGCAATTGTGAGCACTGGCCTTAGTTTATCTCAAGTGAAGGTAAGATCATATGTTTATCTGAAATAAACATTCCTCAACATCCATACATCCATCTGGGATAGTACTTTTTTTTTATAATAAATAATAAATGAAGGAGTGGGCCAGCCACTTTCAGAATGAATAAATATTTATTAATTTCGATGATCCCATCCAAAAGAAGGTTGTTGATGTGTGATTAGGGGAGAGGAAAGGGATATATATTTGTATTGTGTATTGCATTTTTGATTGGATATTCTTGCGTAATGCAAGTATATTGTATAATTCGTATTGAACGCTTATGAGAGCGGGAATCAAAGAATCACTTATAATATTTGTCGTGCAATACAGAAATAATAGTTTGCCCTCATGCCATATTTTCACTTGCCTTCAGCTTGTGAAAATATTTGGCATGCTTTTAAATATTCCCCATGTAAAATGTGGGAAAATATTCACTAGCAAAAGAATTTTGGGTGCACTTGGCTTGACCCCTTGCAACCGGTTTCCATTTACAACCTGCCTATATTAAACCGTTTTGATTGTACCTGCCAATGGTTGAAGTTAGTTACATAATGGGTACAAATGTGTAAGGGAAGTAGAACATCTGATGGTCAATTTCATCTGATGACTGTAATGGCCTATTTCAAAATACTTCTTTCTTTTTTTTAGTTCTTTTGCGATTAAAGACTCGCATAATCTGTTATGTAAAATTGAAAAAGACAAGACCAGATTGAAGTCACATACTGCAGGTATGATGAAGCTTATACATTATTCATTGTCGTGATCAATATATTAGTCCATGAGCCAGAGGCCCAAATTATGGTAATCGGTACCATATTGGGGGAATAATCCTCATAGCATTTTTTATGAAGGTACATACCTCTGGAAGTGGAAAATGCATGATAGCATCACAGCCATGGTAGCTTGTGGTTTTTATCACCCATTTTGTAGCCCCACCCATAATTTTCCATGAAATGGCAAGTATATTATTTTCAGACTTTGTGTGTAGTATGTTTATTAGCATACTTAATGTTATTTCGAGCATGAGGAGGGTTTTCATGCATGATTCAATCTTGTGGTCACTTAGCCACACCCCCATAATCATTATGGCAATAACGAGTAGGGATATAGTTGCTGCTGAGGCCCACTACCACACATCTTGCTATAAGAACTACACAAGAGTAATAAAGAAGGCATCTAAGGATGATGATGAGAGAGTGAGTGAAAATGATATACTTATCAAATAGTAGAAAGACAAGCTTTTGCTGATCTTTTTGAGCATATTCGAACTGTTGTAATTCCAAACAAGAAAATTGTGCCTGTCAGTTCTTTGACAACAAAACTAGAATCATCTATGATATCTGGTGGAGTCGGAGTCATCCGTGATTCAACACGGAAGCACATTCGTCGGAGACTAGAATCAGAGCTAGCAAATTCTATTCATATCTATCCTGATGACAAGGGAAAGCTGTTGATGGTTCCCGACAGTGTACAACTACATGATGCTGTTTTAGAAATCCAGAGTTTGCGTAAGGAATTTGGATTTTGGAAAGGCAAAGTAACTGATCTTACAAAGATTACTGATCAAGTGTCATGCCAGGCATGCTGCAGATGAGGGATATCATATTATAGTGATCTGCTCAGAAGACACAGATGTCTTTGTGATGTCCTTGGCATTTCATGACAAGATAGGAGTTTCCCTGTTTCAAAAATGTGGCACTAAAGCCAGGAGGAGAGTTGTTGACATCGAGTAAAGTTGCTGCCACTGTTGGTATGAGAGTGTGCAGGGCTCTCATTGGCATGCAAGCATTCACTGGATGTGATACTGTCAGTGCCTTTGTTGGCAGAGGGAAAACAAAGGCTCTGAAACTCCTGATCAGCCATGTGGACTACCAAGATACTTTCTTGAAGTTGGATCAAGAGTGGGTGCTTTTTCAGGAACTTGTTAATAAACTGGAAACATTCACTTGCCTTCTCTATGCCCCCAAATTGTCGTCTACTAGAATTAATGAACTTAGGTGTCACTTATTCTGTGCCAAGAAAGGTGAAATCGAGTCATCAGCTTCCACCATGCAGGGACTGCTTCCTACACATGCTCTCAGAGCTAACTACCAGGCTGGAATTTGGCAGAGATGTCTACAGCAGGATCCGCAAGTGCCGAGTCCTGTAGGTCATGGGTGGAAGTTGGATAAGCAGGGGTCAGATGAGCAGCTTGTTATCCACTGGATGGATGGTCAACCTGCACCTCAAGCCATTCTAGACTTACTTGCATGTACCTATGCAAGGAAATGTGAGCTACCCAGGTGTGAGTGTATGGCAAAAATGGGCTCAAGTGTACTGATATGTGCAGATTACCATACTGTGACAACCAGCCAAACCAACAAGAGAGTGAAGAAAGTGCGGACGACTTTGAACTAGAAGATTAAAACATCTATTTATTACTTTTACTGTGTTTATTATACATGCAGTGCTCTGATATGTTCTAAAAAAATTTTTTTTGAATCTTGCTACAAAGCTACATACTGTACTCGCAAGATAAATAATATTTCCACACATACCTATGTAAACTGTATAGAATATGTTGGAAATATATGATTGGGATTTTAATTTGCTACTTATTTCATGAAAGCTACCACTATTTCAATGCTATCATGCATTTTCTATCTATATAGAAGTAGACAGTCCCAAAAAGTGCTGTGAGCATTATTCCCCCCAAATGGTACCGACCGAACCCCCTGGCTCATGGACTATATGTATGTCATAGGAATCTTAGTTGAAGCATGGCCAAGTGGTACCATAGCTATGATTAATGAGTTGTATGGAGCTGAGTCCAAGTCTCAAGTGTATGGAGCTGTCCATACATTTATATACGAAAACTCAGAAATAGAAGAGTCTAGGTAAATTATGATCAGTGATAATACATAATTATGTTTGTTTTCTTATCCTTCAGAATTTATTGTATATGAGGATGGGTGTTAAAATTGCCAAACTTAACATCGTCCGTCATTGATCGGTTTCGTTTTTCCGGTCACGTTGACAAGTGGTACCGAGCAAACTGCAATCCTGAACTATTCAGCAATTAAAAAAAGTAAGAATCATTTACCTCACATGTTTATACTTGCATAGACAAGTTCGGCAGGGTTGAGCGATCGTTATGTTTAATTGAACACATGTATATTACTCATTTCCTGTGAATTTTATGATGGACCAGTTTGATGACATGAAAAGTATGAATATTACATATTTTTTTTTGTTTCCAAGAATTGAATTTTTTTAAGCATGTCAAACTATTCACTATTAAAAAAAAAAAAGTATATTAGTCCGCAAAGAGAAGTGCCTAAAAATTGACTTAGATTTCTAATGATACTAGCTGAAACTCAATTTTCGACAATCTCAGAGTTGCTATGGGGTTAAGACAGAATGCACAACTTATTTACCATCTAGTTGCTGAGTTTTGCGATTCACAGTCCCATACTATACAAAATTTCGGGCGGACAGACGCTCAACGGTTAAGCGTTTCAGTAGCCATACTTAAAAAAAACTTAATTTAATACCGAGTACACTTGTTTCAATTAATTTATTACAGGAAGAACTGCGTCAGAACAAGGTATAAGCACAATTGCGAACATTCCTTATAATTATTATTCTGTAACACTTTTTAGTAAAATATTTCACCCATGCTTTTATCTATTATTTTTTAAGTTAATTGTTAACAATTCATTAAATGTAAAGTACAAGTAATCCCACTAAATAACTTGGGGGGGAGGAAAATTTACTGGTTAAAATGAACTTTAATTAATGGTCACTTAGTTGTAATCTCTTACCAATTCCAATTGGCTGGGTGTTTACAGCCAGGCTGGCAGTGGTTTGAGAATAGGGAGGAGCAGTACATTGAGTCCAGTCACCTGGTTACAAATTAGCAATGGGGTCATTTAGCAGTTGCAAGTATGAGTGACCTTCTGGAAAATGATGTGTTGAAAGCTGTTTCTCAAATGAAGTTTCTCACACATGAAGATTAAAATGCTGTACTCAGAAATTGTTTAGGAGAAAATGAACTTTTTCACTTGATGAAACATTGAATCACCCAAAAACTGGTCTGATGATGATATAGAATAACCCTAAGCCATATGGACAACAAAGAAAATGAACATGCACACCCCCACTTCCCTCCTGAAAAAAAAAATACCCTGTACCACCATATGGTGCTGCTATGTTGCTATGACTTAGTACTTTCTGTAATTAAACTATAGAGAGTGGTATTGTGGGTCTGACCACAGGAGAAAGGAGAAGAGAGAGGAGCAAGAGGAAGAGAGAAGATAAAGACTCAGAACTTATATGTATGTGTCATTAATCATGTATATTTATTTTATTATTAGTAGAATGTAATTATCAGTGTGTGTCAGTTTGTGTGTGTGATTACTGTTTAGTTTTATCCCGGGCTTCCGGTGAACACACCCCTCATCTTATATGTCTTATATGTGCGCATGCGTGGCATCAGGCATAAAACCCCGACCACGCATGCGTCTCGTCAGTTCTCCCCTAGTATCCCAATCTTTAGTTACAGACGTAAAGCTCTGTCTAACGGGTGTGGGTGGGAACTCTGGTGGCAGTGGAACTACCTCACACTGCTGATTTATAGGAGTAACTGATTGGCAGAGTGGTTACGGCATTGGCGACAGCCCTCATTACCACAATTGGTGGCAAGCGGTGGTGGCACTGGATCTTCTGCCAAGTGTCTTCCCCTGCGTCATCGAGATTTGTGTCGAACTTCGTGTTCCTGTGTTATATTTACCTGCATTGTCGGTGAATCAAGTGTCGAGGTCAGGCGTAATACCCTCCCCTTTGCATCGTTCCTGTTTGAGTCCTATCCGATCGTTCTCCGGTGGCGTAATACCTACTGCAGAGTAACGTGAAGGCGTTATTAGAATTCCTGAGTGGTCAGAAAGTTGCCTAGTCGTCTCTATTCCTATTTAGTGCCCCGCACACGTGCGCGGTTTGGTGTCGAAAACTTTGTCACTTTGTGAAGTTTTGATTTTTGTAGATTGTGTTTCACTGACTTTTTGTGTCATTGATTACTTGTATTTTTCTTTGGTGTCGTGCTGTGTCTGTGTACCTGTAGATCATTCCGGGTCCGCTTCTCCTCTGATGAGCAAGAGAGCACAGTCGGCGAGAGCCTGTAAGAGCGCAAAGTTTGTTAGCAGTTCCGATACCGGTCTAAGTTCTGATACTGGTAGTACTGGTGGTAGTAGTATTAGGTCTGAATCAAGTGAGTGGGGTTCATTGAGGGATACTACTAGTGTTAGTGAGTCTTGTGTGCATAACAATAGTTGCTATTCTAGTCGTAGTTGCTCGGGTTCTGAGAGTAGTAGTCTGAGTTCTGTGGATACTGTAGTTAGCGGAATGGAGGAGGGTTACACTGGTGTACCCAGAGGACAGAAGCCATGGTGCTACTGGATCGTCGGGCGGTAGTGACTCTCAAACTGATGCAATGATGGATGGGTTTTTTCGCATGTTACGGACGGGGTTGGCAAGGTATGAAGAAGCCCATAGACATACATCTGCTTCCGTTGGTGGTAGCGCTGGTGGGGGCATGGACAGGAACCGTTTAGTTGAAAAGTTAGCGCCTTACACTGCGAATACTGACATTGCAGCATGGATAAAAAAGTTTGAAGACGATCTCGTGGACATTGGCGTTCCTAGCAGGGATTACAAGCTTATTCTAGCCAGGAAAATTACATCTGGACCTGCTCTCGCTATTATTTCTTCTTTAGATCGCGCGGAATGTACTTATGCTGACATGAAGCGCAAACTGATCGATGGCTTAGGCTCTAATTTGACTTCCTTAGGTGTAAAGTTGCTGTCAGAATTTCACAACACCGTAAGACCTATGACTTCTCAGAATGCTTATCTTCATCTAAAGTCGATCATTGACTCTATTAACCTGCTCACTGGGTCAAAAGATGAATTGTTGTTATTCATTGCTACAGCCTTATTTCGCGCCTGGTGGCCTTACCACCAAAGGGGCGTAATTGATAGTAGTAGAGTAAATTCCTTTGATGATCTTCATACTGTGGCCCAAATGTTTACAACTAGTGATTCTGAAAGGCAGGCTAGATACTCTTCTAGGACTCAGGCTAATGTCCTTGAGTGTTATAAATGTCATAAACTTGGTCACCGTGCTGTTGATTGTAGGTCTGGTAGTAGTCACAGTAATAGTCATAGTAATAGTCAGTCCTATAATGTCAGTTCTAGTAGTAGTAATAATCAAAGGTCCAATAATATTATTTTTGTCGGGAGCCGGGACACAAGTCTCCGGACTGCCCCAATGAGACCCATAACAAAGGCAGTGACACTAATAGTGATTCTAATAAAAAATTACACCTCAAGCGAGGTAGAGGTCCTTACCATGCAAATTTGGCCGAGGTCAAGAATAAAACTACCCATATTGTCGGTATTGTGAATGGAGAGGAGTGTCCCATAGTGGCTGATACTGGGGCAGAAATTACCATTGTCCCTGGTAACTTAGTCTATGAGGGCCAAATAACAGATGAAGCTGTCGAAATTAAGGACTGGCAAGGCTCCACGGCTGTTTTATTCACAGCAGCTGTCGAGTTTGTCGTGGCAGGCAAAAGGTTTAAGGTTTACTGACATTGTTGCTGTTGCCCCAGCTGATACCCAAGGGGGCAAAGTGCTGTATTCAGTCCCCGTCAATAAAGAGACGGCGACTAAGCTCCTTTTGGATGCTTCCCTGGATTCAGCTGGTGAAGGGGAAGGGCAAGGCCGTGATACCCGGTCCATCCAAACGCCAGCTCAATCTTGTGCTGGCTCTGTCGATGGCTCTGGTGGGGCCCCAGAAACCCCACTGAGTCCACCTGATACCCCAGAGGAGCCGGTGGCTTGTGTGAACGCGGTCACTAGGGCTACAAAAAAGCGGACTAGGAAAGCAAAATTTGCCCACGCAGCCAATAATATTCTTGAGGCTGAACTTGATCCCTTCGAATTGGAATGTACCCGGTTGTCTGAGATTGATGTGAGTAATGATGAGTTGAGTGTTGAGGAGTGTGGGAATGTTTCTTCGGATGTTGGGCTTGGTAGTAGTGCTGGAGAAGTGGAGAAGAAGGATGTAGCGGGTATGGTTGATGATGCAGTTGCTTCTGGGAATATGGTAGGTGATGATGAGGGAGAGTGTGAGGAATCTCACAATGATCTTAATTTCGGGTGTCCTAAACCTAGAGATCTGCCCAGTGCTGAGCTGCTAATCAATGAGGTGGAAAATGATACGTCTTTGTCTAATTGTAAAAGTCTAGCCGATAGAAAATTGAATGGTTATAAGTGGAAGGAAGGTATTCTTATGCATGTGTGTGTAGAGCCTGATGGTACTGTTCAGGAGAGAGTAGTGTTGCCGAAGTGTAGGCGCATGAACATGCTCAGACTTGCCCATGACAAAACTGCACACACAGGTAGTAAAGGCATGCGTAAGATCATTGGCCAGAAATTTACATGGCCGGGTGTCTTATGTAGATATTGTCGATTACGTCAAGTCATGTAAAGTGTGTCTAGTAATGAATAAGTCGGGTCCTAAGATAGCAAAAATGGTTGAAAGGGGCATAGTTACGCTCCCGTTTGACACGGTGGACGTTGATGTTATTGGTCCATATCCTGCTGGTAAGAAAGGTGCCAATTATGTTTTTACATATGTGTGTCTGGCTAGTCGGTGGCCTGAAGCGATGCCGATGCGTATGTCTTCAGCCAAAGAGGCGGCGCAATGCTTCTTAGACATAATAGCCAGAACGGGAATACCCATGAAAGTCCTGTCGGACAGAGGGACAATCTTTGTGAGCAAACTAATGAAAGGTTTATATGATATGTTAGGCATTGACTCTGTACTTACCTCTCCTTATCGCCCGCAGTCCAATGGTGTAGTCGAGCGTATGCATGGGACTTTGAAACCTATGATAGCGAAGGCTGCACAAGAGGCGTAGGGTGGGTCGAGTTCCTACCACTGGCCCTGTTCGCTCTTCGACAGGTACCTAGTAGAGTAACGGGTTTCTCCCCACATAAATTGGTTTATGGCCGTGAAGTTACTGGTCCCTTAGATGTTTTGTATTCAGGTTGGGTTAACTGTACTTTTGAGGGCATGGAAACCGAGGAGTGGTTAATGTCTCTGTATGATAAGTTGGCTGTGATTCATGATATTGCAGTGGCCCAGGAAGCTAAATCAGTAGACTAGAGAGTTATAGCTTTCAATAAAGGGAAATCTGATCGTGAGCTTGTAGTGGGAAACAGAGTCCTGATGAGAATTCCAGGTCTCCATGGCGCCTTACAAGCGTCGTGGGAAGGGCCGTATGTGGTAACGAAAAAGGAGTCGAGAGTCACATGCAAGGTGTCGAAAGGCGAAGGTCACCCTGAGAAAACAGTACACCTTAATAATCTAAAGTTAGTTGAGGAACATAGTGTGTCTGTTGGTGCAGCTACTTTAGTGGCAGAGGAAAACGGAATTGATAATAGCGTGCTGGATAGTCAGGTTGTGTTGGGTGAGGAAAAGTGCATAGGCTACTGTGAAAGAGAACTAAAAGATGTGTTGTCTCGCGTAAATACCTTTTTCAGTTTGAAACCAGGCTTGTGTAGTGTGACCGTGTGTGTGATTGACCTGATAGAGGGAGCGTCCCCAGTTAATTTGCCGCCCAGACAAATTCCGGGTGGTATTAGGAGTCAGGTTGAGTGTGAAATTGAAAAATTACTTGAATGTGGCATAATTGAGAAATCGAACTCTATTTGGGCTAGTCCGTTGGTGCCCGTTAGAAAAAAGGACGGCACCATCCGGTTATGTGTTGACTTTAGTGCATTGAATGAGTTGACTCCCATTAGACGGTTTGGCTGCCGTCGCTGGCTGAGATTCTCGAACTTGTTGGGTGGAGCCCGTCTCTGTCGACTTTGGATCTGACGGCAGGGTTCCACCAGCTAAAAATGGATGATGCCAGTGGTGAACGCACAACCTTTGTCTGTCCCTTCGGCAAATTTAAATATTGCAGAATGCCGTTCGGGCTGAAAAATGTTCCGGCAATTTTCCAGGAAGCCGTGAGTAAAGTTCTAGAACCTGTGAAGTCAAAGGCATGTAATTACATTGATGATGTTGTTGTTTTTGGAGTGTTGTATCGTGCCTGGGTAAAGCAGGATTTTAGTCCAGTCATTTTATGGTTTGACCTTAAACAAATTGCAACACAAATGTTTTCAATTGTTTCCTATATAGAAAAATGTGCTCTATAACATATCAAAAGTCTCGGGGAATCCAGTCCCCTAAAAATGGCGTTTAACAAATTTAATTAAGTTTATATTTACTATAATATTGCTACATTTTTAATTTTGCTACTACTGAGCATTTAACTTAGCCACTTAGCTCCCATTCATCAGAAAATGCCAACTCACTCTGAGTCAGCAAAAATGTGACCTTTGACCTTAATTTCTGCCATGTGGTCACTTTCTGCTGTACAATATGGAGGATTGTGAGTGTGCTATTTGTAAGGAACCAATAGAGCCATCATTAAGAGTTACTCTAGGAGAAAAGGGGAGTGCTACCATCAACCAAGCAAGTAAAGATAGGAAAGAGTCATTGAAATGTTCAGTTGGACAGGTTGTTCATGTGGAGTGTCGCCGTAAGTACTGCTCACCAAATAGTATAGTTAGGGCTCTTAAGCTAACTGCCCATAAAGCTTTGGCTACAACTAGTCAGCAGGTTCTTAGATCAGCGGAAAAACAGTTCAATTTTAGAAGTGATTGCTTTTATTGTGGTAAACCGGCAGTGTTAGGAAGAAAGAGAAAAATTTCAGACGTTGTTCCTGTCAAGACAGTCGAAACAAGAGATACTATTCTAGATGTATGTAAAGAGAGGGGAGATGATTGGGCAAATGCTGTTCAAGCTAGAATTTTGCATGTTTATGATTTACATGCTGCAGATGCAGTATATCATAGGGCATGCAGCACTAACTTTCGTACTAAGAAACAGATACCAGTAGTTCGTGATTTTGATCCTCAAGATTGCTTAGCAAAAAAGCTAAAATTAGGCCGACCAACAGAGAAGAGAGATCAGATGCATTCCTTGAAGTTGCCAAGTTTCTAGAGGAAAATGATGATGAACAGATTTCTATTCAGGATCTTATTCAGCATATGGAGGAAATTCTGGCTCATATGGAGGAAATTCTGGCTCATACAGAGCACAGTGCTTACAGCTATCCACATATGCAACAAAAGCTTAAGGAGCACTTTGGAAGCAAGATTATCTAGACAGAAATTAATGGTAAGCCTAATATTGTTACTTTTAGAAGCAAGGCCCAGGAAGTGTTGTATGACTTTTATCGTCAACGTGATCGTGATCCAGAGAAAGACAAACTCAGGATCATCAAAGCTGCTGCTAGGCTGATAAAGGATGACATCAAAGGAATGAAAGCTTCTTATTCCAACTATCCTGTTATGAATGATTTGAAGTCCGAAACATCCATGAACTTCTTGCCAGAGTCTCTTAGAGTATTGCTTACTGATATTTTTGTTGGAAAAGATGTCCAGTTTAAAGTGTCCTCTATTGGACAAGCCGTAATGCAGGCAGCTCGACCAAGGGTTTTGTTGGCACCACTCCAGTTTGGCTTGGGAGTACAACTACATCACCATTTTGCTTCACGATTTCTGATCGATACGTTGCACAAACATGGTTTTTGTTGCTCATACAGTGAAGTGCACCAGTTTGAAAGAAATGCTGTGTTAAGTTATGGAACTGACATTCCACACAGTGTGCCACAGTTTGTACAATATGTTGCGGATAATGTAGATCACAACATCAGAACTTTGGACGGGAATGATACTTTTCATGGCATGGGAATGATAGCAGCAATCACTCCTGCAGTCAGGAAAGCCAGTGTCATTCTTAGAGCAAAAGTCAAGCCAAACGATGTTGCTGCCATGGGAAAAGTCCCTATTCTGTTCTATCGAGATGGGGGTTTGGGATTGAGCAAAATAACATTTGAAAAGCTGCACAGCTTCAAGGCTAAGGATCCTACTGCATATCTAGATACTCTGTGGAAGTGTTCTGTCATGTTTGGTTCACCAAGGCCAGCATGGTCTGGAATGATGCAACTGGTGCATCATGGCAAGCATCATGGAAAGTCATCTGTGATGTTTCTCCCAATGATAGACATGAATCCGAACGACGTCACATGTGTATATTCTACACTGAAATTTATCGAAGACCACGCTTTTCGCCATGATGTCACACCAATTGTCACTTTTGATCAGCCACTGTGGTGGAAAGCATCAATGATAATTGTCACTGAGCCTGCTGAAAGCAGTCTGAGGAAAGTAGTTCTTCGGCTTGGTGGTTTCTAGGGCTGTGCGATTATTACTATAATTGGGTATTGGCAATTATCAATTTTCATAAAGTAAAGAATCACGATTAATCGATTAATCGGCTGATTATGATATGTAATGGTAATTAAAATCAAGGTAAGTTTTCAGCTAAAAAACACAGCATGTCAACATTGTCTGGGTCCAAACAAGCTCTTTAATAATTAATTATTTGCCCTGCTGTGGAGAATAGCCTTTCAGAAGGCTACTTGTTGCAGGAATGCACAAAAACCACTGCATGCATGTGAGCCCTAGGATCCCTGAGCCCAGAGCAAACCACACCCAGGTAGATGGGCCTAGCTAAAAGGACAGCTAGAGAGCCTAGCAGTAGCTGGAGGAGGCAGCTGGCTAACCAGCTGCCCCCTACCAGCTGCCTATGGGCCCTACACCTGAGGGTCAGCTGTTCCCAATTAATTGATTTTGGACAGCAACCCCATAGCCCCACTTCAATTTGTCCATTTACTCAATTAATCGGAATTAATCGGATAATCGCGCAGCCCTAGTGGTTTCCATGCTGAAATGAGTTTCCTTGGTTCAATTGGCCACCTCATGGCTGCTTCAGGTCTGCAGGAATTGTTGGAGTTGATATATGCCTCCAATGTTGTGGTTCACATGCTCACAGGCAAAGCCATTGCTCGTGCTATCCGAGGGCATTTCCTTGTTGATGCAGCACTCAATGCTCTTATTGCATCCAGTACATTTGATGTACCAATACCTGCTTGTAGTGAAGAAGAACAAGAAGTTGTGGTTGAGGTTAGTAGCTTTTTATAGCCTAATTCATGCAGTCTTGACATGATACTCATTTTGCAGACAGCTGCACCAGTACCAGTATCTGTTTATGGTGAAGAAGCTGAAGTTATGGAATCTGAAGAATCAACTGTTCAGGTTAGTAGCTTTTATATAACTTAATTATTCTTAACTGCATGATATCAATTTTGTAGAAAGCTACTGAACCATCAAGTTCCGCATCCAGTGACAAGGGTGCTCTTGATACGGCGGCACTTCTTTATAGCAAGTTAATGAAGAACGTAGTGACTGCAGAAGAAGCTTGTAAGCATGATGTTCTAGCCGAAATTAGCAGTGCCCAGCAAGTCACAATGGAGCGTCTTAAATCCTCCCGGACTGCCAGCTTATGGCTGCAGTACATGGAAATGATCGATGTTCTTCGTAAATTCATACGGGCAGAACGTACAGGCAACTGGGATTTGCACCTGCAGGCCCTTTCTGAAATGCTTCCGTTTTTGGCAGCTTCTGGGCACAACAACTATACTAAATCAGTATCATTCTACTTGCAGCAAATGTCCCATCTGCGAGAAGACCATCCAGATGTATACCAGCATTTCCAGGATGGTTTGCATGTGATCAGAAGGAGTAATCGTCACTGGGCTGGCCTCTCTTCAGATCTTGTCATTGAACAAGTTTTAATGAGAAGCATGAAGACAAGTGGTGGCCTCACAAGGGGACGAGGCATGACTGAGCAGCAGCGAGTTATTTGGTCATTAGCAATGCCAGCATGTGCAGAAGTAAATAGGTTGACTTGTGTATCCTTCAATTCAGGGGAGCAGAACAAGGACATTACAAAGTCTAGACAAGCTCGTGATTGGAAAGATGTTCAGACACAGCTGGCTTACCTGCAGGAGAGAAGCCCCTTTACTTGTGATCCCAGTCTACGAAGTATTGCCACTGGAGTGCATGCTCATAGCAATGTTAAAGTGGACACAGCAAAGATCTTTGGCAATGCTATCTTGGCTAGCATGGAGGGAAAAACAGCTGCTGACTTCACATTCAAGAAAGAGTGGGCAGGTAATCACTTTGCTTTCTAAAGCCGCTGTCAAAATTGATGGTGTTACAGTGCAAATAGACCCCCAACTTCTTTTCCAGCGACTGACAATAGCTGCTAAAGCGGTTGATAAGATTGAAGACATCTTCAAGTATGAGCTCTGCAGTTATCCTCCAGCACTGTTCGATTCATCGCTGTTGCTTAGAGAGCCACAAAAGCCAGCATTAGCCAAAGCAATTTGGGACAGCCTAACTGAAGACAGTCCAGGAATATCTGGAGAGGTTCAGTTTGTGCTCGATGGTGGTGCACTTCTTCAGCGAATACCGTGGACACGGGGTGTCACTTACAAAGAGATATGCACAGTCTATGTAGATTATGTAACGAAGAAGTATGGTGAAGCAATTGTTGTCTTTGATGGTTATGGTGAATCGTCAACTAAAGATATGGTACATCGAAGACGAACCAAGGGACAGGCTGGTGTATCTGTCACATTCTCTGAGGATATGAAACTCACTATGAAGAAAGTGGATTTTCTAGCAAACAGTACCAACAAGCAGCTGTTCATCAATTCGCTTGGGAGCTGCCTGGAAAAGAAATGCAAAGTTTATCATGCTTCAGGTGATGCAGATGTTCTCATTGTGAAGAAAACAGTAGAATCTGCCCTACTTATGGATACTGCACTGGTTGGCGAGGACACAGATTTACTGATTTTGTTGTGTTACCATGCTCACCTGGATTCTCACAATATATTCTTTCGACCAGAACCTAAGAAGAACGTGAAGAAGCCTAAAGTATGGAATATCCATGCTGTTAAAGCTCAACTTGGTTCTGAAATATGTAGCAATATTCTCTTTCTACATGCTATACTCGGATGTGACACTACTTCCCACCTCTATGGTATTGGAAAGGGCACTGCTCTCAAGAAGTTCAAGTCAAGTCTAAGAACGTGAAGAAGCCTAAGGTATGGAATATCCATGCTGTTAAAGCTCAACTTGGTTCTGAAATATGTAGCAATATTATCTTTCTACATGCTATACTCGGATGTGACACTACTTCCCACCTCTATGGTATTGGAAAGGGCACTGCTCTCAAGAAGTTCAAGTCAAGTCCAAGAACAGGCCAGGGAGTTTTCCACAGAGTCAGCTACTTGTGAGAAAGTGTGTATAGCAGGTGAGCAGGCATTAGTGATTTTATACGGTAGTAGCGTTGGAGAATCTCTTGACTCCCTGAGGTACAAACGCTTTTGTGAGAAAGTGTCCACCAGCAATTCTTGCATCTATCCACAAACCCCGCCACCAACTTCAGCTGCTGCTAAGTATCATAGCCTCCGAGTATACTTACAAATATTGGAGTGGAAGGGCTGTGGTGACATCAATCCCTTCAAATGGGGATGGAAGGAGAGCAATGGAAAATTTGCGCCAATACTCACCGATTTGCCACCTGCTCCAGATGATCTCCTCAAAATGATCAGGTGTAATTGTCCTACTGACTGCAGCAGTATGAGGTGCACCTGCCGAAAGCACCATGTGAAGTGTTCTCCTGCTTGTGGCAACTGCAGAGGGTCAGGTTGTACCAACTCAAGTATCCCCGAAGATGCAGATTTAGATGATGAAACTGGGTATTGTTCTGACTAATAGTTATGTCTAAGCAACTATATATCACTAGTTTTATAAAAAAAAATCACTGTTTGAATGTTCATGTTAGTTTACTGATGGAATGTCTAATCGTTACTATGATATAATTCATGCACCAAAAGTGCATTCGGTTAAAACAATATTTCGATACTTTCCCCCCATGCGATTCCCCGAGACTTTTGATATGTTGTAGAGCATGAATTTCTGTACCTAGGGCAATAGAAAACGTTTGTGTTGCAATTTGTTTATGGTTGACCCATATTTTTGGCTAAAATGACTGGACTATTTACCCTCAAATTAAAGAAGTGTCGGTTTGGTAAACAGTATCTTACATACCTTTGTCATAAGATCGGTGACAGGAAAGTGTCAGTCCCTAGGGAATTCAAGCCATGGCAGATTACATTAGGCCAAATACCAAGAAACAACTCAGGGCTTTTCTAGGTAGTGTGTCTTTCTACCGCAAGTTCATTGAGGGTTTTGCTGAGCTCTCTAGTCATCTCACGCCGGCTGTGTCTTCGAAGGCTCCTCGGGGGGTGGAGTGGACTCCGGCTTTGGTGAGTTGTGCAAATCACTTTGTAACTGTGTTGTTCTCCATATCCCATCCAGAACCGACAACTTTGTCCTCACACGGATGCATCTAGTGCTGGTGTGGGAGGATGTCTGCACATTGTTCAGGACAATAAGGAGCTCTTGGTTGCTTTCTTTAGTAGACAGCTGAAGACAGCCGAGAAAAACTACTCCGTAACAGAATTGGAAGCATTGGCGGTGGTGTCCGCTGTTCGACATTTCGACTACCACCTATATGGCCGTCCATTCAAGCTAGTAACAGACCACAGGGCATGTCTAGCGCTGTCAAGAGGTTCTACATTGAACAAGAGACTGCTTCGATTCGCTCTGGCACTGCAGGACAGAGAAATAGTCTTTGAGTACCGTGAAGGCACCCGTCTCGGTAATGCCGACGGGCTGAGCAGACAAGCATGGACAGATGTGGAAGAGAGCGAGTCAGACCCAATAGTATCATCAGCCGCTTCCCCTGGAAATCGGCTTGGAGGGGGGAGTTGTGGGTCTGACCACAGGAGAAAGGAGAATAGAGAGGAGCAAGAGGAAGAGAGAAGATAAAGACTCAGAACTTATATGTGTGTGTCATTAATCATGTATACTTATTTTATTATTAGCAGAATGTAATTATCAGTTTGTGTGTGTGATTACTGTTTAGTTTTATCCCGGGCTTCCGGTGAACACACCCCTCATCTTATATTGTCAGAATCTTTAACTTTTTTCTGTATGGACCATGAATTTTTTTTAACATACTAGTAGATAGTTCAGTCTCTACTTGCTTATAAATCCATCTCATTGTCTACCTTAACAGAAACTAATTAAAATTAAAATATTCCTTATTAATGAAGCACCAAAGGTGCGAACCCTCAGAGCTACTAAACACTACCTAGGTATTACAAAATAATCTCAGACCAAAAGAACAAGCAATCTATTAGTTATTTTAATGAGGCATCAAAATAGCCCAATCAATGAAAATGGTACGTGCAAACACCGTCTTCATGAGAGAAGAAGCTCAACAGACCAGAAACTTCACTTCTTTCAATTCCATTAACTTCCCTGAGTATAAAGCAAACTACACCGCTGGCTGCAAGAAATTATTTGCTCACGTGATGGTTGGTGGCATTACCCACAAAAGTTTATACTTACACAGAGCTGAAAGCTTCGCATTTTCTCAACAATTAGCCCGGAAATAAAAAAAAAATAAAAAAATAAAAAAAATAAGGTCCTAAATCTTCATTCTGAGTAAGTTCATACCTAAATCAATGGTTAATTGTCAGTAATCTCCAAAATCAGAGCGTGACAGACAAACAGGACGACTACTATAACCCTCTCATGCATGCACGCTGAATCTGGTTGTCATAAAATTGCCAGTAAGAGGGTTAGCAACCATTTACAATAAATAATGCTTTAAAAAGCTAAATAAATTAATTAGCAATTTAATAAAACTTACTCCGTGAGGTCCTAGGGGGGGGGGGGGGGGGGGGGGGGAGGGGGGGAAAGATGTCTAGTATAAATAAACCAATTATTACATTAGTGGTGTGATTGGCTAGATATTTCACTCTCAGGCTTTGTTTTCACTCGTTTCTGGCTATGTAATAAGTAATTTAAGCATACCGTGATATATATTATATTATAAGGATTTTTTTGTTTTATTATTGTGTGATATTATATGCTAGTGATGACATAATGAATTTGTATCCTTGCTGTGCATAAGTCAATACAGAGGCTTGTGAACAAATATTTTCATGGTTATCCAAGTACTCGAGAATCACTCGCCGTATTAGTAGAGAACATTTTTTATTTTATATACAGGGAATCTGTGGATACTCTGCCATGGAGGTTATATAGGTTGGCATCCACAGATAATCCGGGGATGTCCAGAGTATCCGGAGAATCCGTGGATACTCTGCCAAGGGGGTATTATATAGGTTGGCATCCACGGATAGTCCGGGGATGTCCAGAGTATCCGGGAAATCTGTGGATACTACTCTGCCAAGGGGGTATTATATAGGTTGGCATCCATGGATAGTCCGGGGATGTCCAGAGTATCCGGGAAATCTGTGGATACTCTGCCAAGGGGGCATTGTATAAGTTGGCATCCATGGATAATCCGGGGATGTCCAGAGTATCCGGGGAATCCGTGGATACTCTGCCAAGGGGGTATTATATAGGTTGGCATCCACGGATAATCCGGGGATGTCCAGAGTATCCGGGAATCCGTGGGTACTCTGCCAAGGGGGTATTATATAGGTTGGCAACCATGGATTATCCGGGAATGTCCAGAGTATCCAGGGAATCCGTGGATACTCTGCCAAGGTGGTATTATATATGTTGACATCCACGGATAGTCCGGGGATGTCCAGAGTATCCGGGAATCCGTGGGTACTCTGCCAAGGGGGGTATTATATAGGTTGGCAACCATGGATAATCCGGGGATGTCCAGAGTATCCGAGAAATCTATGGATACTTTGCCAAGGGGGTATTATATAGGTTGGCATCCATGGATAGTCCAGGGATGTCCAAAGTATCCGGGGAATCCGTGGGTACTCTGCCAAGGGGGTATTATATAGGTTGGCAACCATGGATTATTATATAGGTTGGCATCCACGGATAGTCCAGGGATGTCCAGGGTATCCGGGGAATCCGTGGATACTCTGCCAGGCATCCATGGATAATCCAGGGATATCCAGAGTATCCAGGGAATCTGTGGATACTCTGCCATGGGGGTATTATATAGGTTGGCATCCACGGATAATCCGGGGATATCCAGAGTATTCATGGAATCCTTGGATACTCTGCCAATGGGGTATTATATAGGTTGGCATCCACAGATAGTCCAGGGTATCTGGGGAATCCGTGGATACTCTGCCAGGCATCCATGGATAATTCAGGGATGTCCAGAGTATCTGGGGAATCTATGGACACTCTGCCAGGGGGGGGGGGGGGGGGCATTGTATAGGTTGGCATCCACGGATAATCCAGGGATATCTGGTGTATCCGGTGAATCCATGAAAGGACACCAAACAACTGACAGCGTTCTTGGACAACCTTGTAACTCTCATAATAGTGATGACCACTATCACCCAGCACTAGTTTGATGTATTTCCAGTTGTTGTTGTTGTTGTTTTTTGTATTGCACAGATTTACCAAGTTTAGGAGTATTTATTTTACACTGGATGTGTTAATCTGTTTTTAGGTAGTTCTGAAAGGCCTCCTTCTAATTCACGGCAAAGAAAATTATCTGCATTAGAAGAGCACAAAAAAATATTTGGATTTAACCCACTGGATCTAAAGTAAGAATATAAGTTTAAGATTTGAAGTACAGCCTATATACTTTAGTAGGAACAGATATAGAAAGCAATGCAACAACAACAGGGGAAAAATTAGATAGAAATTATACCAAAATGAACTATTGTGCTCATCCAGCTTGTTGCAGTTCCTTATACAATTAACTTTAGTGTCATTTCAACGTTTACTGCACACAGTAATTCAAGTGTCAGCTATCATAACACTGTTTCATCACTGTTTTACACTGTGTGTGTGTGTGTGTAATAAGCACATTGGGAAAGAGATAAACTCTCAACACTATAGGTGCCAATATCAAAACTAGGTGCGTGTGTGTGTAATAAGCACCTTGGGAAAGAGATAAACTCTCGACACTATAGGTGCCAATATCAAAACTAGGTGTAGGTGACGATGCAGGTCCCTAATATTAAGGAAGTGGACTAAATAATTTGATTTCTTTTTGCATTAATGAAATTGTCATAATTTTGTCCAATCCAATCTTGAATAGTCAGTTGCGCTCAGTTGAGTTTTCGTTCAAATCTCGCTTGTCTAAATGAATGGTACGTGAGTGCCTGCACAGTATCAGCAGAATATTGGGACTCATTCTTCTTCATTTGTCTAAAGCTACTTTACCATGAGTTACCTCTGAGTAGTTTTTATACATTTTTCTTTTGCTCTTCAGTACTTGTTAATAATGTATTTCTACTTGCATTATCTTTCCTTATACAGAAACAGAAAGAAAAAACGTGGCAATCCTTATACTTCAAAGAAACAAAAAGTGAGCATGTTTACGAAGGATTGTGTTTGCTTGAAATTTCAGGACCAGACATGGATACCACAAGTTCAAGAAAGAATTGAGTTGGCTAAACTTGGGCAGGGTCTGAAGAAGTTGACATTTAATGCAGACGGAGATGCTCAACATATTCATGATATTATTATCAGTAATTTCCCAGTGCTTGATTCATGTGGCGGTTATACTTTATTAAGACTAAAAGAAAACTCCAGAAAGTTGGTAGCTATTGATAGCTAAGACTGCGGTATTACTGTTTCCTTCCTGAAGGATATTCTTCGGCAAGCAAAGCTATACATCTGTCCCTTGCAGTGTGATGTCTTAACTAAAGAAGCAGAAAAGTTTTGCTCTAGTGATCAGAGTGTAAGTTGTTATGCAATCATTTTGCGCTAAAAGTTACACATGTGTACTTATTTATTTAGAGTAATAATGAACCTAAAGATTTCTGCAGGACATGCCATAGTTTTTTCCAATGTCTCAGCTTCGAAAGCATGTATCTGATGGATGTCAAAGTGCATCAGTGGACACGGTTCCAGATATTACTGTTAGTGATACCACAGAAGAGCTTTTCCCAGTGTATTATTATATTCCTCCAGTGGAGAACACGTATGAAGTGAAATATTTGGATTCGCAGTAAGCTGTTTATATCTGTTAGGTTACTCATTAACTAATACAATAAATGTTTACTCAGTTCCAGTAATTCTGATGAAGACATGCCTTCTAGTTCTCAACCTGGAACATCTACATACAAGTATGTCTTTTTGGCATTAATGTCTTCTTTTATAAAATAGCAACTAATTTAGAGAGGGGAAGAGTGCCTATGCTTGCTGAAATTCATGAACCAACAAATTTGATCACATGTATTTAAATTATGTTGCTGATGTAGACTTTAGGAGGCGGTTGTTAACCCTCTCGTTCCTGAATTGTTTTGACGCGGGCGGAAAAATCTAATTTTCTACCGCGGAATAGAGCAGTGCCGTTTTATTTTTTTAACTCGATGCTGGCTGGGAAAACCCCATAGCAACCATATATCACTAAATAGACCAAGAGTTTGGGATTCCCCTCATTTTTTGATTGAGAAAATTGAATAATATTTAAGCCATCTACTAATATTTCAAAAAAAAAATTTTTTTCCCCCAAAAAATCCACTTTTCCCATCAATAAAAAATAAAATAAAATAGAAATAATATTGTTTGATGCATTATATACCAATATTATATTAGTTCAACAATAAAATATGTTGTTTGTTGTGTGTGGTGCTGATTGTGATCATGTAGGAGACATCTATGAGTGTCCACAAGGAACGTATGCCATCGGACGTCGAGCTCCACTACAAAACAATTTCATATACACAAAAACACAAACAACAAAGATATTTGTAATACAAACAACAAATTATTCATGATCCTATATAATTGCAACTTTATGATTTATTGTATGCGGTTTCATACAGGATTTTTGTTTGGGGTGGGGCTCCGAGTGTACTTCGCCACACCCATTTTTTGGAACCTACACTACTTTGATGCACATCTTTGCATACGAGTCTATACTTCACACTGATGATCAGTGTTCGGTCCTATGCACTAAATGGCTCAGTTATGATAGGAACATAATGGGATACAATATCAGACTAAAAATAAATGCTTCCTAAATGTGACCGGTTTTGGGAAAATCGGCCTAAACGCGGCAAACAATTTTTTTCAGTATCCCCGGGTAAAGCCTTATGGGTCGATTTTTTTCAAAAAAATTTTTATGGCAGAAATGGATAGACACCAGTTAGCTCTAGCTTATGACGCAGTTGTAAGCTCTGGCGTGCTCTAGAACTCACACTAGGAAGCTAGAAACATTAGCCGGTTGGACTCGTGTACGGAGAGTTGCTAAGAAATTATTGGCGGGCTTTTCACTAACAGCCGGGAAAAAACTGTAGCTAACTAATTCACTTACTATTCTACATAATTCACGTACTCACGCAATTCTCGTCATCATAGTTTCTTAAGGTGCCCTGCATTAAGCCTTTTAGACTTCTTTCAATCCGCCTGTAACCGGTTTATTCCATAGTGTCCCGGAGACACGCAGTAATAGTATACGGACACAAGGCACGCCCCCTTACCTTAGCAACGCCTTTACCCGGCGTTTTTCGAAATCAGCAATAATAAGTTTAGCAAAAATACTGAAGTGTTGTAGTGCGTAGGGCGAAGACGGCTTGTGCTTCAGTTTCCAAATTAGGAGGACGGCATCCCAAGGCCCCGTGCAGCCTACTGGTACAATAAATTAGAAAACTTTAGATGCCGCGTTTAGGCCGATTTTCCTAAAACCGGTCACAAATGTTCATTTCTATTCAACTCCCAAAATTCTAGGGGGGAACCTAGCGCTAGCCTCCCACTGTATGAACACCCGCTATGTATACTCCACACTGTACATGAGAGAAACATGTATTGAGAAAGTGTACTTTGAAAATGAAAAGCAGTACAAGTACACACGTGGAATTCAACTTACCCGGCATGGATGGTGTCACAGACTGAACGATCCCTCCCATACGATTTGGAACCTCCATACAATACAAAAAAAACACAAGACAACAATGACATTTGTAACATAACTTCTGGCCTCGCTGAATTGAGCCCCCCCCCCTCCCCCGTCATTACTTTTCACTGACATTCTTGTACCATAACCCCTCCCCCCCCAGCCCTAGCTGGACACCCAAATATCAGTAAGTTGAAAAAATGAAATTCAACTTACCCAGCGTGGATGATGTCACAGACCGAAAAAGACCACCGAGTTCGTTCTCTCTCAGGTTGGATCCGGAAACGCCACATACTGTTTGTTCATGGTTGCTCTCTCTCTCTCTTTCCACAAATGCACGCACACACATACACACACACACACAAGAAAAAAGAAGCTACAGGTGAATACAGATCATAAAAATAAATGTATAATATAAATTGACTGGTGTACACACACACACACACATACATGAAATTCAACTTACATGGGCATAGTAGCCCCGATTAGAAAAGACCCCACCCCCCCCCCCCACCCCCGAGTTCGTTCCCTCCCCGGTTAGATCTGGAAGTGCCAGAATAACATTTCAACTCCATGCACACACATATACATCGAGTGTGAAGCTCCACTACAACACCACAAAAACACAGACAACGACAACGACAATAACAATACATATTACAACTTTTGGGATGTTCAGGGAGGGGGAGGGGGGGGGGGGAGCAGCCACAAATATCAAAGTCTGTGGTCCTTTACACAAAAGATTATGGAATATCAATGGGTGTGTTGTCATCTTTCTTCCACTCTCCCCCTACCTCATCCACCCGACTCTTGTTCTTCAATTCCCGCCTTCTCCGACTGCGAGGACGTCCAGAACTCGGAGCAGGAGGAGCCACTTCCTCTTCTTCATCACTGGAACCTGCTGCCTATTCGTGTTTCATCATTGGAAGACTCAGGTCTGGTATCCTCTCCTTCATCACTGGAAGACCTGCTCCTGTCCCCTCATCTGCGTAATCGGGGTCGGTGACTGCATTCACATATGGTCCTAGTAGTATATGTGGTAAAAAAAATTTTAAATTTTTTTGAAAATTTGAAATTGTTAAAAAAACCACAAGCCACTTTCAAATCTCAAAACTCAATAATATATATATATATATATATATATATATTATAGCTAAACAGCTTACTCATCTCAACATAGCTATAAATGAGTCCTTTCCACAACAGAAGCTTGCTATTTTTCAAGAGAAAGACAAGAGAAAGACAAGCTTACCTCGATCATCTTCTTGACTCCCATTTTCAGTATCAGAGTTGACGGGGTCTGGTCCACCAACCCTGATACAGGGCCTCCTATAGCCCTAGATGTCGTCTCCCTTCTCTCCCCTTGATCCTGAGTCGCTAGAGTCAGCATCAAGCAAGTCTAAAACTTGCACCGCATTGTAACTTCTAGACGCCATCTTCAAAGAAATGACTTTGAAAAAAATTTTTTTTTGCATAGTTACCGGGGTCACACGACACGCTCACTTTTTTCCTATGATGTAATAAGCATTACCTAAGACTGTACGTAATAGGGAGGTCCCCAGTTGAACTGGCGATTTTATAAAAAATGGTGAAGACAGTAAGTCAAATCGCAAAGTCTTGGTCGGCAAAGAAGCGGTTGTTTCAATGTGTTATGGAAGGCTACTGAGCTCAAGCAATTTTTTTCTGCTTCTACAAAGCTCTGGAGATGACTGGATCCATAAATGAAGCTGCTGTGAAGAAGGTAACTTTTTTTAAAATTCGACGGAGAACCGATGTTTTTTTTTTTGCCAAGGAAGAAATAAAAGCAACTGCTGTGAGGTACTGTCGAAGCAGTCCTGGCTGAAAGCTATTTTAGATGCTTATCCAATGCATTGGGCACCTGTGTATGCAATCTGAACGTTCTAGCTATAAAGTAACTATTTTTTAAAATTCGGAGAAACCAACCGGTCTCACCCCGCTTTAAAGCGGGATCCGGAACGAAAGGGTTAAGTGGCTCTTTAAAATCAGTTAGAGCATTTCAAGGAGCCTGCCCAGATATTTTCACGGCTGCCGAGTATTCACACTATATATAATACTTGATCACAAATATTTCATTAATTTCTGAAAGTGATGAATTAATTGATTGGCAGTTACAAGACACACAAGAAGCTATTGATACTAGTATGGAGACCAGTTCAAGGTAAGACCTTTAAAATGAGTTATACAAACTAGTAGTGTGCTCAAGCACACATTGTGAATGAGCTTTGTAAACAGCATTTTATCTAGAATATTTTTTGATTGGGGGGAAGAAAGGGGGTAGCTTACGCTAGGGTGCCATGTAGGTTGTTAAAATAGGTGAAGAAAAAGACAATTGTATTATCGTATATCAATAGAACGACTGAGTCAAATTACTACAACAAATTATGATGTCTGCAAAAGATATCATAAGCTTGATGCCCCTCACCATGTCAAAAAATTCCATTTCGGCCCCCTAGCTTGCTTCATTTTATGCATCTCAGATATATATATATAAGTGTGTGTATATATATATATGACTATGGTTTGTCACTTTTCAGTTATGTATAAAAGGCAGAGTTTCAAGCCACCCATTCCATTTTTGTAAGTAGTTGCTCAAGATTTTTTCTAAGTGTGGCTGTGTGGTGTAGTGGTTGTGTCCTGGGCTCAGGGCCCGCAGTCCTGAGTTCAAGCCCAACTCAGGCAATTTTTCCATCTGATTTTCCATCTGCCTCCCACCAGCCCCACCAGTCCACCCAGCTGTGATTGGGTACCTGGCATTTGCTGGGGTGCAAATTCAAGGCCTTTTCTCATGGAACAGCAATGGTCCAGGTGGGACTTCGGGTGCCCACACCACTTGCTGTGAGGAAAGGCCTGCTCTCCTGCGAGTTCCTATGCGCGTGACCGCGAAAATTTGCATTTTTGCATTTGCATATATATAATATATATGTATATGACTATGGTTTGTCACTTTTCTGTTATGTATAAAAGGCAGAGTTTCAAGCCACCCATTCCATTTTTGTAAGTAGTTGCTCAAGATTTTTTCTAAGTTCAGCGTATGTTCTGAGAAAGCCGTCAGTATTTAATGGTGTTAGTCAGGCTAATGAAACTCCATTATTACTATTATCAGTACTCAATCCACTTCTCGTTTACATTGTGTACTTGACTATATGTGTGCTGAAATAATATTTACCACTAGCGTAGTAGTGTTGTTGCTTGTAAACATTGGAGTTCAATCGTGCAGTTAATGCTATTGTTAAGTGTCGAGCTGCTTGCTTTATTAATTCAGGAGTAAATAGGTACAAGTTTTGTAAATGGAAAGTATTGTTACTTAGCTAAAGCGTGCCTCGGTGAACTCATTTAAACTGACGACACTTTACCGTATTTCATTGGCTGGGCTAGCTTGCTCACCAACAGAGCGATTTGAGTATACCATTAATATCTCCTGAAGTTTTAGCCGAAATCTTGAGAGCAATTACATTTTAGTAGGTAGTTAACTATGTGTGGCCTGATCTGATTGGGCCGTTAGGCATTCTGAGCATGCCAAGCTGTCCCTCATCTTTATGTTATTTTCTATTAGTTCTATCATGCTTCCCCTTGAATCTCTTAACAATAACTTAAGAGAGCTTACAGGAGAATAAGTGATTTGGGTTTAAGGTTCCCCATGTGCATCCATAAACAAACTAACTGGGACGGGAGCAGCCCACACCCCTCCCCCCTCCAAATTGTAATAAAATTACTAGTTTATAATCTTTTATTTTGCAACTATAAATAAAAATGTGTGTTTGTATTCGAACAAGATCAAAATTGGTAAGGAAAAAAAAACGGCAAATATGTTACGAAAATGAGAAAGTGGCCAACTATGACAGGTGGAAATAACAACCACGAAATTTAGTTAATCTTAACTACTGTCCTATTCATCAGAATCACACTCAAATTCACTGTCACTTTCATCTTCTATCTTACTGAATCCTTCATATTCAATGGTGATGTCATGTGGTATCACAATAAACCGTGAGAACATGGATATTGCCTTGTGACACTGCAGCTCTGAATTCATCTTCATTCTTCTTAGAATGAGCTTTGACAATGTTCTTGTGTCTTTAGCTGGTTGACAATACTTTGTATTCTATGGAACCAGTAGCTAGTTGTACAGATCATATCTGATTTAAGTATTGTTTATTCTTCCTCGCTGCGTTTCATGGTCAAATAGGACTGGATGATTTCTTCCCTAGTTCTCCAAGGAACCCTTTCTTCTGGCATAGACGGATAATCTTGAACCCAGAAATCTGATTTTAGGGAAAGAACATCTTGCAAAGAAGTAAAGGATCGCCAGGAGACAGCTCAGAAGAAGCAGCATTGTAGTCTTCCAGTAAACGTCGGGCCATCTTTGTTTCCTTGGATATGCTCGAACAAAACTTCTTGGCAATCATTTGACTATCTGTATTAAAATCTACATTGAAATGTTTTGTAGGATTAAGTGTGTGCCATATAACTGCATACTTCGCCTTCATGCGCAGAAGATAATGACGCTTCACAATGCAAGACCACAATGTAGCTCTAACACGCACGATATTTTCCTTCAGCAAACATGATCTCATCTCCTCGTACTGCTTGTCCCCTGGTTAGCCCCTGGCAGATTATGCTCAAATTTTTGCCTATTTTGCTTTTCCTTTATTCTCCAATTTTCCACCTATTTTGCTTTTTATTCTACCTATTTTGCTTTTCAATTTAACCCATTTTTTGTCGTGCCTACATAGCAAATAATTAAAAATTCTCTTGCATAACAACACACAAATTATTACAATAATTTACAAAGATGACAAAAAAAATGTTAGGTTTTTCGATAATTGTACTGCAGCATAACTGACAGTTGAATATAGTCTTCTAGAGCAGACTCCTGTTGAGAGGAGAAGGAATTGTTCAGCAACGAAAAAACACGCTCAGCAGCCGCGGACGAAGGCTGCACTAACAACAATTTCTTGCACGTGCTACTCCATTTTGGCAGTGTTCCCTCGTGCGATTTCCACCACATAAGGACATCAACTTCATCTGAAACATCCTCAGCTGCCGCAAGATACTCAGGTAACTCGGACTTCAAGCCATTAATTGCTTCTGTGTTCAGGAATGGAAAGGCAGCAAAGGAATCCATATCATTAGCAGTTGGCTTAAGTTCATTCACTTTTGAGGGAGAAAGGTAACGTGCCGATTTGAAGGCTAGAACAATGGGCCTGAGATCGTTGTCGAATTTCTCCTTGAAGTAAGCATAGGCAGGAACACAAGCAGCTTTAGCATAGTCTATCAATTGCCTCTCATGTGTAGAATTTCCATTGGCTAGTGATCTTGCAACTGCGTTTACATTGGGAAAGTGCTCCAATGACACATGTGAATAGAGAAGACTTATTTGTTGATATGCAACTAGTGCTATTGGCCCATCACCTTCCAACTTGTACGTTGCCTTGACGAATGCTTCCATTGCATCTACCGTTATAGCAATCTCCATTTTCAGCTTCCTGCACATACATTCATCTTCAACAATTCTCAGTAGTTTTGCAGTGGTAGCTGGAGGTAAATCATCCCTATGCAGAAAAGACGACACATCTCCAAAGGTTTTATGCAGTTGGTAGATGACTTCGAACTTACTCCACCATCTAGTGGCAGAATAGGTAGGTGTACGAAGACTAGTCTGGGTCCTCCATGCAAGCCTGGACTTTGGACTATGGGCAAACAAGCTAATCCATGCTTTTGTGAAGTCGTCCAAGATGGGTGTTCTCATTCTTTCCCCAACATGGTCTAAAGTATGGGAAAAACATCCTACGTCTAATATCTGGTTGTAGACGATGGATATGGTCCTCATTGCCACATCATTCACGGACGCACGATCACGCATTGCTGCTAAAACCATATTAGGTGCAATTGACAGTTCAGTAGCTACAACAGTTATGAGCTGCCTAGCAAGTTCCTCACCGGTGATAGACTTTGCTAGAAGCATCAATCGACAAACACGCTGTTTTATGACCCAATCATCGTCAACATAACGCAAAACAATCACGAAGGCCTCACACACATGAGTCGTTCCATCATAAATGATTGCCACATTCTTCCCACGAATATCTTTTTTCAACTTACTCATTTCATCCTGCAAGATAAATGGTATGAGACGACGAAGGTGCGATGAATCAGAAAGAGCAAATGCGTTTTCCTCAAATATTTCTCGAAAACTGTCCAGTTTGTTGAGAGACACGCCGGCTTTTAGTAGAGCAGTCACTACGTTTACTCTGTAAACACGGGTAGACACAGGTAACATTTCTCCCGATGGATGGACTTCATCATCATATCTTTTAAGTGACTCCGCAATATCCAACTGCCTCCTTTGTTTCGACGCCAATCGCTCTTTTCCTTTTACGTGTTTCAGCGACTTCAGATGAAGCTCTATCGAGCTCTTTTTCAGGGATAGTTGTTCTCGGCAGCCAGAACAAAACAGTTTTTTATTGCTCACTGTCAAGGGTTCATTGGGGTATGCTTTTACTCTTTCAGCTGGTGACACTGACTTCGGGTCACCAGCTGTAGCGCCTTTTCCTCTTTTCTTTCCTACAGGAGGCATATTGCCTGTAATCGTCCTTTTTCGGGCCAAGTGAGAGGGCTCAGGCGATTTGAGCCGATCCAGAAGTGAGGTGATCACTCTTCCCGAGTCCGCAGATGTTGAGCTCGACTCCACTGGCGTGCAGGCTCCACTTACAATGGCACTTTCAGAATCGCTAGATAGTTCAATTTCTTGACTCTCTGATGGTCCAGAGGCCCCTGAACTAGTGCCAGAGGCTTCAGCCATCCAACTAGATCTACTAAGTAGCTAGCTAGCTCTAGTATAATATTACTTCTTGTCACGTGGCAGGTGGGTTTCTAATTAACGCACACTAAACTTTGACCTTGGAGGTCACATGCATTAATAGCTAGCTACTACTGCCCTGTAGTGACTATATAGGCTATGGCACAGATATGGCCTTTTGTTAAAGTGCAGTCTTTGCAAAGACTCTTACTACATTTATATAGCTAGGTATTTTTCAGGTAAGTTGAGAAATGGTGCCCATTTTGCTCATTTGATTGGAAAATTTTGCCTATTTTGCTGGCATAATTCCTGTTGCTCACAGGTGCCTATTTTGCTCAAAATTATGCTAGCATAATCTGCCAGGGCCTACCCCTGGTTTCCATCTTGCCACCACACCATGTCGCCTTTCCATCTCAATTAGATGGGTATCTAGGCAACACATTCGAAATAAATTGACTTAGCTACATGTAAGCAAATACCGCAATAAATAATGTATTACAAATTCATTAAAACAATCAAACAACATGTTTAAAGTAGGTAATTCTCAATACACTGACCTTGTATTGTAACCTTTAACTTTCGTTGGCTCGCTGTCTCACCGGTAACATCGCTGCTGCAGTTTAGTCTACTCACATATATTACATTAAAACTATTATACACACATTTACTAGGAAAACTAAGTGGAATACCTGGTATAGTAAGAGCGGACAAGAACAAAGTAAGATCGTTTCCATTCACTGGCGACTGTAGAGACACAATAATATGTCAAATTGTTTGTGATTTAATCCAGTCAACGTAACATTTCCAATAAATCAATGGTGTATTCTCACAAATTTTTTTACTACTACAACTTACAAGACGACACCACTACAATCTTGAAAATCGTATCTCTCAAGCCACTCTTCTAGCGTTTTTACATGCTGTCATCACTTACCAGGTTGAGGCTTCAGGTCACTTGTCATAACTTCTCGACGTGTCATAATCCACTCTTCCAGTGTGGACTCCGTCAATGGGACTACAGGTGATACATTAATAGACATTACTGCATACAGTAAAAATGCAGTCATAAATACCTGATACTGAGCTGCACAAAGATTCAAACGTGTTCTTCGCTACTTCATACATTTCACTAGCTCGCTTCCAGCGATTGCAAAGAAGAGAGGCTACAATATATTAAATGATTTCCTACTTATCAAATACAGAGCTTGGTTATCTTACAAAGTCCATTTTTTGCTGAGTGAGCATAATAAAGCAGTGCATGGGTGAGAAGATCCACTCGATGGGCAGGACGCATCTCTTTTGACATCCGCGAGAATCTCCGTAGAAATGACCACATGCGCTCCATGCCCTATCCATCTGACAACCCTATCGGACGATACACAGCCTACACAATGAGTTTTGATAATGTCGTACATCACATAGACATCAACATCAACAGCACTTGGAATGCGCTGCACAAGCTCTTCCAGCATCCATACCACATATGACGTGGCGACATCCTGAACCAAATACGGCTGTTTCATCAAGGGCATTGTATCGCTTGGATGATCGTAAGGAGTCCCCAGCAAGAAGACTGCTACACATCTGTAAAACACCACAATGGTCCATTCTGATTACACCACGATTGCCTAGGCAACTAGCATTAAAATAAAAAAAAAAATGTTGCAGGATTGGACAGAAATATACATATTTGCAACATTTATAAATAAAGATCTTCATACAATACTCTCACCAATCTAAACCTCAACAATATGAACACTCGGAAATCCAAACCCCACTTATAATATATCATGGTGGGACTTATTTATGTTATGGTGGGAGTTATTTAGAATATGATCACTCACAAATCCAAACCCCACTTTTAATGATAATCAGTACAAACCCTGTTTGAGTAAAAGTTTTTTCATTATATTTTACTCTTGCTAGGTATTTTTACTAGCCGCTAGGTCGTGAAAATGCCGTCAACATGAGTAGAGTACATTATGAAAATATTTCATGAATATGAATTGAATGACATCTATTGAACTCTCTAGTCATGAGCACGAACCAAGTAAACATACCACAACTACTTGAGTAGCTGAGAGAGAGAAGGAGTGCCAGGTTGTATGGCTATGTTCTAAACTAGCTAAACACTCGAGACCTGTGGGCACATTTAGAAGCCCTCTGGCCCTAGTAGCACCCTCGTTGGACTTAGGACACAACAGCCCAAGCCATCAGACTTCGTGCTAGATTCCTTGGTCTCGTTTATATAGGACTTACTCTGCTAGGAGGGAGAGCTCAGATTAAGGTGGTGGGAACTCCACTAACATTCCTGTGCGGACAACTTCCAGTGTTGTATGTTTTGTCAATTGCTACACTACAAGGATTATATTTTTATAAGGATTGTTTATTGCATCGTTTCTGTGTACTGAATGCTATTGTACTACTGTTAAGATTATTATGCAATATTTTTCAGGGGAAGAATGTCACATAAAATTTGCATTCTGTGCTGTGAACCACTTGTTTTCACCTTGATCAGAGCACGTCTATGGCCATCATCACCTCAACGTCCACATTTTGCTTTTGCCTTTGAACTTTTGGATTGGACAGAGGCTCTTCTATTGGAGGCTAAAGTTTCATTGAATGACTTTTGCAAAGCTCTGTATTTCAAGTGCTTTAATATTATGATGAAGGTGAGTTGATTGTATGCAATACTATGGTAAGTAACTAGTACTCTTTTTTTGTTTGTAAATGACAGCGGAGAGATTTTTATTCCTCGGGCTCATAGATGCTTTTGAGGAATACAGGTGGATGAAAGTGGAGTTGCGTCACTTATCTTCAGTGTGTTCTGACCTAGATAAAGGCAATGTGTGTCCTGCGTGTCCTAAGATAAGGTTCGAAACTAGCCGTTTTACAATTTCATTAGTCATGGTTGTAATGTACAGGAAAGAGGAACAATTGTTCTCTCAATGGACGCTCTTTTTGGTCTACCAAGAAAGAAAGCTGCGGGTGTTAATCATAGGGATTCTTTACATGGTGAATTCTTCTTCGGTGACCAGGCAGCTGTGGATGAGCATGTGGTTTCATATGAAATGCCTAAAAGGGAACCAAAGGTATGTTTGAAATACATGTCATTAATTGACTTCCTGAGGATTTATTGTTGGCGAGCGAGCAAAGCGAGCGAGACACTATCAGGTGGTGTTGAATGCAAAATCGGGTATATTTAGTGTGTGGCATACGTTCTATTCTAAATAACCATAATAAAACTTAACAATGGTGTTTCCTAAATTTCAATACAGTATTGGACCATATACCATATGAAGTGTCTAAACTGTGTGGATTGATCAGGGGTGCGGACTATTTCATTCACTGTAATATTAGTGTGTCTTTCCTATTGTATCTAAAAAAAAAAAAAGTCTATGCCAAATGCGTGGTCCCTTGGAGGTTTCTAAACAAGGGCGCAAAGTACTCAAGGAAATATGGTATATGAAATTTTGTTCTTGCAGTGCACCCAAAAATATCTTACCAAACGTTAGGGGGCTTAATGGGCCCACTACACCAACCAATTATGTAGGAATTAGATTGTCTTGAAGCTCTCTTGTCTCATATGTCCCATCTAAATACAAGTATGTCTCAAGAGCATGTCCTTAGTGACCATCGAGTCCTGGATGCATGTATTTCATGAAACAACATCTGAGGATATGAGACTAGTTCAAATCACCCTTAATATCACACCGTTGTTCTTTTTTTTTCTTATTCTTTTTTGAGTTTTTTTTTGTCGTTTTGTTTTCTTAGGTTTTGTTGTTTGTTTATTTGTTTTTAATTGCCACCATGGTTGAAATTATTTCTATTTATTTCCCTGTTTCCAGGGAGAATTCTAAACAAATCAATGCCCTCAAAGTGAGGGATCTATGAAGAGGGGTCTGTGTTAATTATAGCCCTAGATCTGACCATCTGACCAATCAGAGTGCTAAGATTCTCTCTACTATGTTCCAACTTACAGCAATGCATAAAGTATACACTAAAAATCCACAATATACTGTCGAAAAGAATTTCTCTATAATAGTTAGATTGGGGTACCTTGAATCTACGGGATTTAGAAACATGAAGGCTCACAGCAGTTTTACGTCAATTGCCACGGGGACATTTAGTCACACCCCCCAAAAAATTTTCCCAGTGTCAATATCCCTAACTACCACAGTAGCAACCAAAAACTATAAGAATGCTATCCCATTTTACACTGATTACGTAAGCTAACAGTTGAATGGAATAGGGAAACCACCCCAGTAATATTTTGGAAGGGGCTTTTTTAACAAAGTAAAAAATTCTGACGCACGGTTAAGTTGCCATGCTACTGGGTACTAGTACGGTCAGTTTCGTGTATAGAAGAAATATAGAAGTGGTTTAGAAGATATGATTTAGGTGAGTTAACACTTCAGAGAATTTAAATGGTTTTTAAATTGGTTCAAAGGTGCAATTTTTTTTAGACCGAAAAACTGATCAATAAGCGGCTGGTCAGCTAGGCTTATGCAATGATATGATAGGGCAAGAAAGGAATACAAACTAAAATAAGTCAAGAATCAGTGTCACTGCCACTACTATCATCTTCTGAGGAGTCATCAGTCTTTTTTCCCCGCTTCTTTGGTGCTGGTATGAGGCAAGTTAGTGAAGTATCTGACTCTAGCATATGTTCTTTCATAATGTATCTAAGTCTTTCGACATCATCAGGTATCCCTTGGTGGATTCACTCCAACTTCATGATATGAGCATGAATGAATTCAGCACCTTGCTCTCCCATTAATCCTGAACCAAGCCGCCATCTCCTAACCCAGGGCACAACGTGGTCCTCAAGAATGTGCATCTTGGGGAGCACTGTAGCTTTGGGAAATGAACGTCTGTAAATCTTCAAGAAGTTGATGATATTAGTCTCTATTACAATGAAGTAAGTATAAAAAAACAAAAAAAAAAACAACTTATATATATATTTATCTACCTAGTTTGTCTATTTTCCTATCAGACATGCAATGGGAGGAATAGTACCCTCTGTGGCACTTGCCAAACAGAGTAAAGGCAGTGGTGAATTTGTCCACAGCCTCGTTGATATATGCAGCAATGGTTGGATGGTTGGATGCCACTTCCCTTAGTTTGCTGGATGCCACTTCCCTTAGTTTGCTGGAGATAAAGGAGATGCTCTTTTTCTAGAGGGGATTAAAAAAACAACAACAGTCAAGCTCAGAATTCCAATCTATACTAGTCTGTCTACCTTAAGTAATTTGTGGACATGATTGCCGATAAAGGTACCTCCTTGGTACGCCTGACGTTTTACCCTCAGCGCCTGGAGGCTCCTGTCCAACAAGCTATAGAGAGTCCCCTTGGCATAATCAAACTCCTTTTTGAGGGTATGTTCCTACTCAGATATTTCTTTTGACTATTTTATGATGAGCATTAGTAAATATTTGGGTATTACATGTACTATGGTACCTTCTCACTGATGAACAGTTGTGAAGTAGCCAGATCTGCCTTCAACTGGTCACAGAGATCATCTGCACTGTCCACAGCCAGCGTGTGAAAAGTAATCATCTGTGTAATCAGATTGGCATAGTTGCGTTCAGTTTGCAACTCCACCCTCATATCACCCTGTTTCTTGAAGGATGGGCTATTACTTCCTCGAGAAGACAGCTTAAAATCTAGCTCAGAGCAGGCTTCTTCAAGGAGGGTCCACAGCTGATTGAAAATTCCAAGGGACAAGTGGAGGACTGGTATGCAGACCTGTGAATTAATCAATTTTAGTTTTATTTTGATTATCTAGAGGTAATTCTTACATTGTCTAGCGGAATAACAAATAACGCCTCTCCAATTACGTTATTAAATAACTTTTCCCGCTTCAGATTTCCGTGGCCTTCGGAAGTGAACCTAGAGTGGTCGGCTTTGAGGGAGTCCAATGTTCTGGCTGGAAAAGATCCTCTACTGGCCAAGGGTTCCACCAATTTGGAACTTGGTATTGTACACCACAAGCAATTATGTCGACCTAAAGGTGAGGTGCACATGTAATTATATAAAAAGGATTTAAAAAAAATATTTTTAATATTTTTATTAAAGCACATACCACTGGCAACACTGAGGCCATACATACGGCAGAGATACTCATAGTCTCCGGAAAAGAAAATTCTGACAGTGCAATTCCTAAAAGCAAGTATTTTTTTTAAAGTAACCACAAAATGTTTTTCTTTTTATTACTTGATGTTCATCCCCGGAGCTTCTATGACATGCTCCCTGTACATGTCTAGTGCTGTGTGGAGGTTTATGACTGTATCGCCGGCCTTAAAAACAGAGAGAAGAGTGGTCCCTTTCATGGAGCAGTGTTGACAAGCTGAAGATTCAGCTTAAAGCTGCCACGCCCCTTGTCACCACCAAGCTTTACCCAAATCTCATCTGAAGGTATGGCACCATCATGCCATGTCAAACCAGCAGTAGACCTTAAATGAAAAAAGATTATTTGTGTCATTTATTCAATATAGACCCTTCCCCCTGTGGATTCTATGGCGATAAATCTCATTAGCAAAGCAATTAGTATGTTGTATAGGCATTGGTTAACATTACTTTTCATGTTTATCCACTATTTCTGCTATTGCAGCTATGAGGTTAGGTCTGTATACAATGGGAACTTCCTTTATGACTTCCTCCTTACCTTGCTCGCAGAAGCTAAAGGCCCCTTTCTCTGCTATTATGTCCTTCCCAACAATGTCCTTCACAAATATCCGCCGCTGGCATTCACTGGCTATGCAAATGTTGAAAGATTTGAACCATCTACAGATACATATTTGGTAAGTCAAGAGATAAATATGGCTTAAGTGTGGCCGCACATAGCAACGCGCACCGCCTGTAGATCCGGACATTAATTTATTCCCCGCCAATACCCCACCATTCGATAATACGCGAGCAGAAACAATCGGGAAGTAGTAGCAGAAGTATAATTTGCGAAATTGTGGTGTTTTAATTTAGCTTCTTGTTGTCTCATATTCGTTTATAGCAACTCTCCATACGTCGTCTGAGCTCACGCGGCAAGGTGCACCAGGCTGCCTCTCCTGCAGTAGCCGTTCTCCGGACTCTGCGCACCTGAACTCAAGCGGATGGATCCACTAGGCTCTATTTCTGCGGAGCGAAGACTTCCCAAGATGCGCAGATCTAATACCTTCACCTCTGGCTATCTCCAATAAACTGCTCTCTCTTCTGACTCTCTTGTTATTGTTCTATTGATGTTTGTTTACTCTTGATATAGGCGGGCTCTTTTTAGAACCAATACAAACCAATTGAGAAAAAAATTGCTCGCGTACTCGTAGTTACGAGATATGGGGGTGGGGCTATTTCTTAAGAATTGCGAGTGGAATTAAAGTTCCAAATTTTGTAACAGTTTTTCTTGGAATCTAATAATGAGAACGACATAAAAAATTTTACACACGGGTAAACCAAAAAAAAATGAACTGCACCACGTAGAGAATTTTTCAATATCTTATAAATAGAAAAAATTGCAAATAAATCATTAAGTAATATTGAAATGGAGAATAACTCTTTGTCTTGCAGTAGAGTATCGGCTCGGCTAGTAGTGCACCAAATTGCGGAGCTACAACTTACCGCACCGCTCCAAAAAACTGCTACAAAGTTTTATAACCAGGCCCCGATATTTCCTGATATTTCTTCCAGATTCGCTCTAAAATTAGTGAGCGGCTCCTTCGGCAGGTACTTTGTCCTTGTGTAGTAGTGGAGAAGCCCCTGTAAGTATACAATAGTAGTAATCGTGCATAGCAACCATCAACAAAAAATTGCGTAGGCGGTGTGCGGCCACCCTTAAAGTTTATTACGTCTCAATACTCTGGGGTTTTCCCTAAAACTATGGCAGTTACTTTCCTGATGGTTGATGTATTTACTCAGCCTCACCGCACAACCACATGCATTGGGACACTTCACTAGAAGGTCATCCATCAATGACATAAATAGAGAGGAGGGAGGACGAATGGTCTCACTAGACAGGATGTGGTCACTGCAACAGGGACATTTCAGTGAGTTCGATTGTTGTACAGTGCTTCCAGCTTAAAGAGTGGAAACTTTGATTCCATGAGATTGACCAATACATAGCTCTTTATAATTTAGGCATACCATTTTCCATCTGATTTAAAAGATTCCTGATATCTTTAAACAGTTATTCAACCATGGGAAGGTGAGAAAACGCGCCTCTCTCGTAGACTACAATACATTTTTCGCCATTTTCTTTGACGTCGGAACTTACGCGGTAATTCGTCACACGGCGTAAGACTGGGTCCAACTTCGCGCTTGCGCGACCTGAAGGGAATTACCCTAGCATAATCGGACTTTCCATTTTCACTTGGCGGGCTAACTCGATTATAGTATGGCTTCCAAAGCAGCGTTACCTACGGTTAGTCGCGCGAGCAAGCGACGACGAAATCAGGTGGAAGTTCTGGAGATATCCTCTAACATTCCTGTAGAGTCTAAGAGAGCCTCCTCTTCTACAGCAGCTAAAAAAATGAAAGACTGCATGAAACCAAAGGCTCCCAGAGGAAGACATGTATCTCTTTGACCTCCACTTTCTAGCTCTTTAAGTGCATCCTCACATTCTCCATCTATTTCACCAACTATATCCACCTCACACTCTCTATCTTCCTCTCATTCTATATCCCCCTCCATGTCTTCTCATTCTTCTTTATCCTCCCCCCCGTCTTCCTCTCATTCTTTATCCTCCTCCCCATCTTCCTCTTATTCTTTATCCTCCTCACACTCACTATCCTCCTCCCCCTCCTCCTCATATAATTTTAGACCCAAACAGCCTTGCCCGTCCCCCTCACCCAGAAATAACTATTTGAAGCTATTAGTGAAAGAGAGTCCACACGTGATTTCACAAGGATTGCACAGTTTACAATCTTTTGTGGAAAGAAACACAACTTTGGCTATACAGAAAGCTATAGCTCTTCAAATAGTTGGTGCTGGTATGACCGCAGAGATGGGCATCACAGAGTCGTGCAAGTTGGCCTCAAAAGCCACTGGATTCTGTTGGAAAGTGATCCATAGGTGGGCAGCGGATATCTATGTTGACTTCTTTTCCCTGATATCTTCTATTGATGAAGCAACAGATGAGCGGATACAGCATGAGTTGGAGTCAGGAAGAGGAAAACATCCAAAGTGGGCATCTTTGACCTTTGATGAAAATTTCATGGCTGAAGTTCGGAAGTTTGTGTGTGACACAGCAAACATGAGGGGACGTCCTAATCTCACTTTGAACGATATTGTAGGCTGGCTCAAAGATCACCACCAAGTAGATGTGTGCAAGTCAACTGTCTCTATTTGGCTGCATGAACTTGGGTTCTCATATCAGCACCATTCCAAGGGCATATACTTTGATGGGCACGAACGGTCGGATGTTGTTGCTGACAGGAAGCTCTATCTTAACAGGCTGAAATCTCTGGAAAGTAGGATGTGGACATATAACTCTCCGTCTCCTGACCCAGCCATTAGACCAGTAATCAGAGTCTTCCATGATGAATCCACTTTTTATGCCAATGCGGATCAGTCTTCTCACTGGACAGATGGAACCAAGCAAGTGCTCAAACAGAAGTCCCTTGGGCAGGCTATCATGGTCTCTGATTTCGTGGAAGAAGTTGGTGGCATGCTGGAGAGTAACAATGAGAGGTGTACCATTTTTCTGGAACACAAGACAGATGGCTACTTCACTAATGATCACTTGATTTCACAGGTCTGAAAAAAATGCTGAAATTAAGATAATAGTATTAATAGTTATAATGATAATAATAATAATAATAATAGTAGTAATAGTAATAGTAATAATAAAAATAATGGTAATAATAATAGAAATAATAATAGTAATAGTAATAGTATTAATAATAATAATAGTAATAGTAATAGTATTAATAATAATGGTAATAATAATAGAAATAATAAGAGTAATAGTAATAGTATTATTAATAATAATAGTAATAGCAATAGTATTAATCATAATAATGGTAATAATAATAGAAATATTAAGAGTAATAGTAATAATAATAACAATAATAGTATTAATCATAATGAATAGTATTTATATTTAAGGTACTTACAGATAAGTATGTAATGGTATCTATTCTGCAGACTCACAAGGCAATTTCATTGTTTGAGAGTAAGTATCCCTCCTGCCAAGGTCTTTTTGTGTTTGACAACGCACCATCTCATACAAAGAGACCTGAAAATGCTCTCAACGCTGACCGAATGAATGTGCGGGATGGGGGGAAGCAGCCATTCATGCAGGACACAATGTGGAGTGGACAGGTGCAGAAGATGGTGACTGAAGATGGACTGCAGAAGGGGATGAAGACCGTGTTGGATGAGAGAGGGATTGACATCAAGGGCATGAATGCTTCCAAAATGAAGGAAGAACTTCTGAAGTTTAAGGCAAGTAAAACACACATGAATACAAAAATTGCAATTCATAATTTTACTTGAAAGCATGTGATTTCAATAGCTCAATTAGAAAATGTAATTAATAATTTTAAAATGTGCATTATTGTTTTTAAAATGCTCTTACCTTTGTTTTTATTTTGGCAGGATTTCCAAGATCGCACCACCATCCTTGAAAAGGAAGTTCACAGTCGAGGGCATTTATGTATCTTTCTCCCCAAGTTCCATTGTGAGCTGAACCCTATCGAGCATGTGTGGTGTCAGTGCAAGAAGCATACCAGAAGTTATGCCAACGGGACCATCACCAGGCTAAGGAAGATTGTACCCGAGTCATTCTCCCTTGTAACCTGTGAGAGTATTGGACGTTTCTTTGCGAAGTGTAGAGATTACGAACAAGCCTATGACGAAGGTCATACCTGTGACAGCGTGGATGAAGTGATTAAAAATTACAAATCACACAGGAGAGTGAAAGGAGTAACGTAGGGCATGCAGCACAATAGTATTCTTTTATTTAAATTTCTTTCAACCGGCTCTTTTCAGAGCCACCACCAACCAAAAGATTTCACTTTTCGAGTTGTTAGCTAGGGTACTAACCTCTGTTGCATATGATCATCAGCATGTGATTAGTGGGAGACTGGTAATCTTCTACAACTTGAGGTTGTGATGGTAAATGTACTTTGTAGCTCACGTATGGAGAGGACTGGCTCTATGTTGCACTCGTTATGTCAGGTAGTCTAGCTGTATTAGTTATGTTGCCGTACACACTTTTTTCTTTCATCGTAGTACTCGCATGTGCCTTTTGTTTCGTTTACGTATCAGCATGTGACGTTTTTGTCGATGTATTGTTTGAGTTTTGTGTCTGGTGTCTGGTGATTGTTGCTGTTGTAATGGTGGAGTCATGTTTAAATCAGCTAAGTTACAGTCTGTAAATCTTGATGGTTGTGTCTCAGTACCGTCAACTGTATATTGTAAGTCACGTGGGATTTCATTTTGCTCACAGTCGTCTATGTATTTATCTAATGGTGGTGTCATATTAAAATCTTCTGTTTGGGAATTGTCTGGCGTTGAAGTTATAGGCATTGTTCTGTCAGAGTCATGTTCAGCTTCGTCAAATGTATGATGAGAGTCACTGTCGAAGTCTGAAATTGTGTAGGGGCAAGCTTGTTGAAAGGGGCTAGAGTATTGGGAGTTATTATTGTCACTGTTAGTATGTTCACTATTATTGTCTGTGTGACTGTGGTCTTCGTTACAGTACGTATCAACAAGTTCTCTGTTTTCTTCTATGTCTTTGGTGCTTGAGTTAACGTCAGCGTGATTGTCTGGTAATGTTGCACAACTGTATGTCAAGTTAGTACAACACAGAGCACTCATTACCTCTCCTACCCTACTCTGGTAGCCACAGATAGTCACCCTGATTGAGCACACTCTATTTCCATAGGATCCAGAGTAGCCCAATCGGGTGAAGGGTGCGGAGATAACTTGCCTGTCAAAAAAAAAATGTTTGGGCATGATTGAATTTGTACGCTATAGTGTTGTTGTACAATAGGTATAAAAACCTTGAGTGGAAGGCATTTTGTAGCTGTGTCACAACAGAATGCAGCACATTTACTTACCCGTTTGCCTGGAATCCAGCCCTGAGGAGAGGAGCCAACATTTGTGCCGCTTCCCGAGCTAGATGACCAAGCATTCGGGTTGCGGCAGTCACCATCAGAGCAACGCAGTTGGGGTCGTAGAGATTCCCCGCCTCTAAAATGCATGTGAAGGCCAACCCCACGCGACTAGCACAATCATAGAAAAGAATCCCTCTCGCCTGAGAAAAAAAAGTTGCCAACTCGATAGAAGCCATATTTAGCCTGGCGGTAAAGTGGCGCCAAACAGGACCGCGAGTTTACCCCACGGGCTGACCGTTTTGTGCATGCGCATTGTTTGACGTCACGTTTACGTATACAGCACTCCTAAAATATTGGTAAACGTCACAAATTGACGACCCGTAACATACAAAAGTAAATTTTTGACAAAAAAGCTGCTAATTGGCTCAAAATTTGAGATCAAATTATGAAAATTTTATATAATAATATTGACATATATGACTATGTCATGCCAAAATTTTAGACCTTCATATCAATATTTACTCTTTTTCTGGCTTAAACACATTTTTTTATAAATTGGCAAATTTTCACTAAATAGATGCTTATTAATACAATAAAATTGGTGCACTGAAACTTTAGCCAATATATCACCAGTTGCAAACTTAGAAAGATTCATATTAATATTTGCTTATTTACTGGCTTAAACACTTTTAAATTCACTATTTCTGAACTTGAACTTCAAGTACCTCTCACCACAATAATAACCACTTAACCACAAAATTATTTTGTGGGAAGGTTGATGTGATATTCATGTATAAGTCTTCCAAGTTTAAAGTATTTATTTTATAAACTTTATAAATTATAGTGGACTAAGTAGCAATGACCAAATCTCCCAAGTTTCCACTCTTTAAGCTGGAAGCACTGTATAGCTTTACAGCAGCAACTGGAACACACTATCTGTTCGCAGGAAAGCTCTACCGGCCGGAACGCTACCTTGTGACAGTGAGCACAGCAGTTTCTCCTGCATAGGTGAAGGGAAGAAGTGAGCAGTGTCCTGTAGTGGACTTGGAGGAGCTGTACACCGGATGTGTTCAATTACAGCCCTTAGTGTTTCTCCTGCAGGCCTTACTCTACCTTTGGCAGATTTTGCATTACGTCTAAAACCCTTAGACACTTGTCGAAAATGTGATCATACCTGTTATAATTAATTTTTTTTTAAATGTCTAACCTATTATCTATTTTTGTTTTTGTTTTCATTAGTTGTTTTATTTTTAGGAGTGTGTATTTTTTGCCAGTACATTAATTAATTTCCACCTACTTTGCAGTCCTCCTCCTGGTGTGGTAACGGCAGTGATGGGAGGGAAAGGAAGACTATCACTTGCGTAAGATTGGCCCTCCTTAATTTAGAATGGCAGAGGTTGCAATAGCACTGTGGGAAGACTTCACTGTCTTCTGTGGCTACATTCCCCACTCCAGCAACACACAAAAGATCAGAAGAGTGCTCTTTGCATGGATACACAGGCTGTATTCTTTTTTTAGCCTTATTGAGGCGATTCCCACAGATTCTGCAATGCTTCTACAGCTGTTCTTGGTGGTACTCCATTGAACTAGTCATTATTTGAATTCATATTATGTGAGCAAAAAAAATGCATATTCTAAATACAATGTTGCTGTTAATTGATATTTAAGCTATTGCCTCACCTCAGCCTAGATGTCTGAAGCACTTCCAGTTACTGATAAGAAACCCACAAAACCAGCCTCGTCTAACCGTAGTGGTTACTGCGCAATAGCGTGTGGAATCGGTTTGAATTGCGGGTGGAATGGGAATATGTGAACCGTGTGGTTTAGCTTGGGAAATTTGCAAAGAAGAGAATTCTTACGAGTTAAGAATTCAGAATATATCCTGTGAGGACTTTGATTCCTACTCTGATTAGAGTGAGTGTAGCTTACAGGAAGAAAGCACTAACATTTAAATCGCCGACTATATGATTAACCAGCGATTTGCACAGCCAAAATCTCAGAAAATATAATATTAATCTCAACATAAAATAATTCTGCTAGCTAGCTAGTATATCTCACCAACAAAGTCTAGCCATTAAACTCAGATCATATCAATTACTACAAATCTATGTATCAATTTCATGTAGTACTATACTTAATCAATTATGCCAGATTGTCAAACTCTTGTCACAGCTTGGTAAAAAAATAATAATATAACTCAACATAATAATTGACACAGCTTCACAATTGTTTTAAAAAAATCCTGGTAAATGTTGGTAGCCAGAATTTCAAAATTATATCTCTTTGTAACGAGACAAACAGTAGCTGCGGTCTAAGTGCTGCTGGGCTGGGCGTGATTCTAAGTGAAAACAAAAATCCTGTATGAAACCGCATACAATACATCATAAAGTTGCAATTATATAGGATCATGAATAATTTGTTGTTTGTTGGCGAGCGAGCGTAGCGAGCGAGACACTTACAGGGGTAACACAATCGAAAATCGGGGATGTTTGTTTATTGGCGAGCGAGCGTAGCAAGCGAGACACTTACAGGGGTAACACAATCGAAAATCGGGGATGTTTGTTTATTTATTTAGATATATGTTTGGACGTATGTATGTCATTTTGTACTTTGACCCTCCGTATCTTTGTGTTCGCTCGGCGTTCGACCCCGTCCCAAACTTCACTAAACAGAATCCTCTGGTTTAGCTACCATTACCCGTATCACCTTGGAAATTGAATTGTTTACCGCTTTGAATTGTTTTGCGGGTGCAGTTAAAATGCAAAAACTTATGGGAGCTCCATTTCTATTCGAGTTAGTGGCGGTGGTAAGTTAATACGCTATTTGTCACAGTTATATATGCCCTACTGAACAGCATTTACTTGAAAATTCATTGTCCACTAGACGAACTACGAAGGTAAGTCTTGCGTAGGTATGTTCAGTTGTGTGAAAGTATTGTGCGTTACAACTACTATTAAGAATATCACAAAGTAAATTTTAAATAACGCGACTTGATTTTGTTGCTTCTTTTTCAATTCAAACAGTTGCGGGGAGCAGTTACTATGGAATTGAAACCCCTTTACCGCATTAACTTAATTTAAAACCTCAACTTTATTTTAGTAGCTTGAGTGTTAGTTGTTAAAATCAATCATATAACAATAGTGTAGTTTAAGGCTCGCTCGCCATTTGTGCTCAAGCACACCACTAGTTTATTTATTTATTTATATATATGGACGTACGTATGTCATTTTGTACTTTGACCCTCGCGTTTTTGTGTCAGTTATGTGGTCGACCCCGTCCCAAATTGCACTAAAAAGAATCCTCTGGTTTATCGATCAGTACCCATATCACCCTAGAAATTGAATTGTTTACCGTTTGAATTCTTTTGCGGGTGCAGTTTTTCTATTCGAGTTAGTGGCCGTGGTAAGTCAATGCGCTCTTTGTCCTGGTTATAAGCCGTGCGCAACAGTATTTACTTGAAAATACATTGTCCACTAGACTATTGCGAAGGTAAGTCTGTGTAGGTGTATGTCCAGTTGTGTCAAAGCATTGTGTGTTACAACCACTACTTAGCTAAAGAATATCACAAAGAAAGCGTTTAAAAAACGTGTATTGTTTTGTTGTTGTTTTTTTCCTTCAATTCAAGCAGTTGCAGAGAGTTGTTACTATGGCACTGAAATCCCTTTACCCTGTAAGCGAAATTAAAAAATTGGACCTTATTTTCAGTAGCTTCAGTGTTAGAAGTCAAAATCATATAGTCTTTGGCTTTGTGCTCAAGCACATCACTAGTATTACAAATATCTTTGTTGTTTGTGTTTTTGTGTATATGAAATTGTTTTGTAGTGGAGCTCGACGTCTGATGGCATACGTTCCTTGTGGACACTCATAGATGTCTCCTACATGATCACAATCAGCACCACACACAACAAACAACATATTTTATTGTTGAACTAATATAATATTGGTATATAATGCATCAAACAATATTATTTCTATTTTATTTTATTTTTTTATTGATGGGAAAAGTGGATTTTTGGGGGAAAAAAAATTTTTTTTTGAAGTATTAGTAGATGGCTTAATTTTTCTCAATCAAAAAATGAGGGGAATCCCAAACTCTTGGTCTATTTAGTGATATATGGTTGCTATGGGGTTTTCCCAGCCAGCATTGAGTTAAAAAAATAAAACGGCACCACTCTATTCCGCGGTAGAAAATTAGATTTTTCCGCGCGCGTCAAAACAATTCAGGAACGAGAGGGTTAACCACATGGCAGAAAGTAATTGACAGAAATAAGACAAAATATTGGAAGAAAGTAAATAGGTGAAATTGATGATGTTCAATGCAAATTTTTCAGGTTGAGTAGGAGCTGCAGATGGATTCAGGGATTTTTCTGGCTCAATTGTAAATTGCAGAATGATTCTGCTCACACTAGTCTGTAGTAACTGTGCACATGTCTCGTTCAGCAGCCTGATCTCACCAACTGTAGCAAACTCATTTATGCCACAAGTAAATCTAGCGCCTCTAAATCCCACATTATTCCATACATTCCCTTTCAACTCCAACAAATCCAGTTTCAGCTCCAGTATATCCGATTATGATTCCAACACTGTCAATTGCATCCAACTTTAGTTTACCAGTTTACCTTTGTATTATTGACCAACAAACTCTTACTTCTACAACAATAACAACCCCAAAAAATAAGACAATAGTTTTAACCAACTTGGTGCTGCTCAGGCATAGTTGAAGGCCATCCCACCTCCTGTTCAGTAGTTTTTGGTCTTCTTGATCATAGTCCTAGAATAGATTGGTCTGCAATGCCTGGAAACATACGTTCACTTTAAATTTGCCACATCAGTGCAATCACAATGGAATGCCACTAAGTATCAATACTGCGCTTGATTGGGCGCCACTATAGTAACTCCGGCACGAATCCGACTTGGAGCTCTCACCAGACCCTTTCCTTCCCCCCCCCCCCCAGGGCCCACTTATTATGGGAAGGTAAAGGGTCCGCTACGCCAGACTACGTAACCATTACCCTAACATTTTGCGATTAGAAAAAACAACAAGAAGTTCTAAAGAATTACTCACAGTATTTCTAACAGTAAGTTTTTAAGATCTAAGTGCGCCTTTTAGCATTCACAAACAACCTAATACGAATTTCCTTGGATGGTATGGGATCGCTAAACGAAAATATTCTTTTTAGTGGAGGTAGGGGAAGGGGTAGACCTTGAAGCGAATACAAAAAGAAAACACGCGAGGGTCTAAGTACAAAACGACTTCAGTATGCCCACACATAAATAAACAAATGTCCCGATTTTCAATTCTGTTACCCCCAGGAGTGTCTCGTTGAGCCATCCCCAGTTCTTATCAAAGAATTCTTCTGATTGGTCCCCTAGCCCTAGCCCTAGCCCTTGCGCGGCGCTATAATTGGTCACGCGCAGCGCTGTAATTGGTCACATGATTTGATTAACCAATGAAATGAGTTTTTTGATAAGAACTGCGGGACTGTAGGTCTCGTTCACTGCGCTCCCGGTAACTGCACGTGAGGGATTTGCTTATAATTTCTAAGTCCTTAAGGAGATGCTGGGATATAATTGTAAGATTTTCCTTTGCTAGACTTTTGAATCATGATTTATTACCATTTTATCAACGGAATGGACATGTGTTCACTCAATTTTTGTACAACTGTAAAGGTATATGAATGCTTATATTGACCAGAGAAGGCAGCAACTTATATGTTTAAAAATGGGTTTTAGTTAGATTAAAACATAGGTTTGTTTTGTTAAAGGTAGTTTCTATAACTCAATTCATTTATCTAGCCTGTGAAAATTGAATTTATAATTGAGAGTAAAGTAAGAAACCTTACTTGCAAACTGAAAGAGCGTTTCAAAATTTATTTTCTCTTCTACAGTATTATTGACAAAAAATAATTGAAACATTGGTCTAGAAAAAGTGGTCTAGAAAAAATGGGGGAGAGCATAGGGAGCAGGGCCCCCATGTCTCAGTACAGGAGGGACAGGGTCACCTATTGTGTCCATATTAGTGTTTACTTTAACCAACTAAAACAAAATTTACTGTCATAAAACTGGTTAAATAGCATACATCATGAACAATGTAGCCTATACAAAATCACGAGTAACCTTCATCATTTCTAAAGTTTAAATACAACAAGTGGTAACAACAATATAGTTTTAGTTTGAAGATAGCAAAATAGGCCAGATCTTGGGGGACCATCTGTATACAAAGAATAAATAATAAATATTATATTTGAACTAAATAAAGCACATTTTAAATTTAAATTCAAGTGTTCATTTTCTTATGCAGTTCATTGGGGAAAGTAAAACATAGCCTGTTTAAGTGATTTTAAGTGACAATTTGGTAGCATTGGAGCTGTCAGAGCAAGTGTAACTCCTTTATATTTAGAGGATGCACTTAATGCTTGAGAATGAGTATTATATAATATATATTGTATCCTGTAATATTACAGCTAAATGGTATTCAAAACATTAGAAAGGACAAGCAATTCTAATTCCATGGAGAAAAAGTACTTGAGATGTGCTCCAGATGGCACAACAACAAGCTGCGTGCATATGCTTCAGTTTGTCATACCTATACATGACTCCATGTCAGACAAACATTCTGATGGTAAGTCAACACTTCTTAACCTTTCTAAATCCCAATGTTCCTCATATTCTGGGTAATCCGCTTCTGCCAATGACAATTGTCTAGTTTTAGTTTGTAATGCACTCCATCTTTTTTCTTCTTCATGAGGATTAACTTGAACTGAATGAATTTTAGATCTAAACTTTGGAGGATTGTTTCTATGAAGTACAGTTTCCATTTCATGTGATTCATTTGTCCCTGTTAATATAAACATTAATCATTCAAATGTAAATTATTATTCATTTGATGTTAAGCTACTTCTGTTTAAGATTAGTTGGTTGATGAAATTTGGTAAGGTAGGCTTACTAAGGTCTTGTGGAGGCTATGGACATTAATCTATACTAGTGGTGTGCTTGAAGACAAATGGAGCAAGCCTCCATAGTTAGCAAACTAAATTAATTTCAACTCCTAACTTGTCAGCTACAAAAAAGGTCTAATTTTTAAAGTTAGTGTATATGGTAAAGGAATTTCAATGCCACAGTAGCCACTCTCCCCCAAGTGCTAAACTTAAAAACAAAAAAAAAAAGCAAAAAAATAAAATAAAATGAAAAGCAGGGAATTACTGCACAGGTTTGAACCTAACACTACATTAAGACATTCTGATTTAGTTACTTCAGAGGAGGTTGAGTTGCATGGCCACCAATGTGGTAAATATGACGGGTTTTGGGAAAATCAGCTTAACTTAAACAGGGCGGCCAATAAAAACTTTTCAGTATCGGGGTGTACACGCCTTGATTTCATATTTAGTAACACGATATGGTCTCATCGTCACATACCTCCTGATTTCATAGTTAATAAGAAATACTCCCCCCTCCCCAGCTGAAACAACTGAAACTTTGTCCCAACTCTATTACAGATAAGCTTAAGAAAAAGATGAGGAATTGGTATCTTCCACAACCACATAGCTGGAAGAGTCACACATGAGAACAGAAGATGTATTTGTGTGTGTTTATGCAGCCTGCAATCTTTTAATAACTATTTCATCATTTTGTGTTTTGTGATGTGTGCATTTCTCACCTCAGAGTGGTCATGAACTCTGGTATCATCCTGTCATTAACTTACCACATTGAACCATGATGCAACTCTGTTTTCTGTGTCATATTTTAGCCAATGCTGCTACAAGTGGTTCTATATATAATGGCTGCTTTGTAGTATTTAGCGGATTTTACCTGTACTCAAGTTCTAATAAATTAGTTAACTTAACTCAAGTTCTAATAAATTAGTTAACTTAACCGTTGGCTATTAAAGAGCTAGCTTCAGCTCAATCCCTGAACTAACGCAGGACTTCCCTGGTGGTAGCGACTACCTGGCCATTCCTCGTGAAGACGTTAGACGACCAGAACCCCAGTTGACTTGACTCTAATCAGCCAAGCCACACCACAGAATTATATAAATATAATCACAAAGAAACTCCAGTGCATCTCAATAGGTATTACAGAACAAAAAAAAAATACTATACAGAATTTAATCTAAATACTACCAACCTGCAGATGCACCAACATTGAAAACCATTACTCAAATACAACGCACTACAAGTAACGCGCTAATTGCCAACTCCTTATTGGCGGGACTAATCTTCTCCCACTTGTTCTGGCCAGCTGAGCAGCCGCTCCAAGTCTCCCTAATGTCAAGAAACAGCCAACAAACAACTGTTATAATTTTTGATTATTTCACTTATTCATTCACCTGTTGTAGTTATCATTTCCTTCATTATACCACTTATTAAATTATTTTCTGCCATATTTAGTCGATGTTCGTCAATCAGCAATGTTGTAGGTGTTCATCGAACTTTACCGTTTAAGTTATATTTTGTTTATTTCTTTCAGTTGTCAGTTATTGTAAAGATTAAGTTACCTTGTGTCTATTCTAATTACCTATAACTAACTGATCAGCCTGTTTAGGTTAACTACTTTAGTGATCTGGTACGTCCTTAGAACACTCCTCATTTGTGAAGCTACCACTCTTCTAAGTGCATTTGTGAATTGTTCTCAGTTCATTTGTGAATTGTGTAGGGAGTTATGCCCTGACACCATTAGTTGTTCGTTTCTGCATTTATACTCGCAAGATAACTGCACCTGTATAAATACTTAGCCAACAAACTTGTGATGTTCTCCTGTACCAATTAATGAATTATATACACACATTATGTATAATATATATATATAGTTACTATATATTAGTATAGTACTTATTACAAGAGTCAGAGTGTGATATGGCAAAATATTTCTTGAGCAGGCTAATTTATTTGCATGAGCCAGAGCCCAGTGAAAATAAAGCCTGAAAGTGAAATATTTGGCAATATCACTCTGAGACTTTATTTTCACTCACCTCTGGCTCTTGAAAATAAATTAGCCTGCTCATGAAACATGCCAATCACACTCTGACTCATGTAATAAGTACTATATATAATTATTATGCTGATATTCTGATTCTTAATTACCTATACCAATGACTGATGAGATTTTCAGGACATTCTTATCCTTTGTTTTTCCCTCTGATGACGGATCAAGAGAATATGTAGGAATATAATTGTCTATAATGGTACTGGGCGCTAAGTTTTCGCCCGGAAATAACCAAGACCACTTTTTAATTTTATCTTTATCACTTTTAAAAGTTAATTTTTCTTTTACTAATGTTATGAAACGACTTTTAGACCATTTATCATCTAATATAATGAAATAAATATCAAACATTCAAAAATATTAATAAATGGTAGTCCCCTGGTACAATCTCCATGGATTGGCAAGAGGTTTATAATAGTAGTGTAAGTCCACTCCAATTTTGGAGATTATCAACTGACAACTAACCAATGAATTAGGTATTAACTTACACAGTTAACAAATTTAGAGATGGTTAACAAAATGCAAAGCTCAGCTCCACAATTAGGTACTTCATTTTTGTAATGTCCCCTACCTTCATGTCCAACTCTATACAGGTAGTTTTGGTTTATGCAGAGAATTTAACTGACTGCTTGACTCAGGTGAATGGAGTTCACCATTAAACTACTGCTGAGTGTCCTCTGCAAGTTTAACTTACCTTTGAAGACATCATTTTTACTACTGTCTTCTTTAGACTGAGTTATTAGTATTATCTGATTGGAGAGGAAATAATTTAGTATTAGCTAGTAAGTGTTTAGCTAGTAATAGTGAGGGCTAGCACCTATAACGCTTCATTATGTTTTCAAGTAACATTTATTGCTTGAATTCATATTATCTGTTTAAAAGCTTATTAATAGTTGATTTTATTCATAATTAAACAATACCTGGCCGCTTTATTATAGCTGTAGCTGAAAATAATCCTTTATTAAGATGTGTTGTTCCAATACATTCATAAAATCCTTCATTTTTTTTCGCTGAACTCACAATGAATAATTTATTATCTTCCCCCTTTACTATGTTGACATTTTTAGGATATTTTTTCTTTTGATTGAAATACCATGTTGTAGTAATTGGATTATATGAATCACATTTGAATACAAAGGTTTCGCTTGATTTATACATTATTTTACGAGGTTGAATTTTTGATTGGTCTGAAACACAACAAGATTACACCTAAATAATGATGTGACAATATCCTTAGTAGTATTTTGTTTATTAGTGAAAAATCAACTATATTATTATACATACACTGTCCCAGATGGATTATAAATGCCCATTGATTATAAATACCCTGGTAGTATTAAGTGTGAGTGATCCACTATGTGAGGGATACATGCCAATAGTTGAATTACTCCAAGAAGTTTTGACAATTTTTTATATTCTTATATGACTATTGCATTTCACCAGATCTTTTCTCATTGATGGGATGGTATATAGGGTCTGACTACTCCAGATTAAAGGGACTGTATTAGGAAACTAAATTAATTTGTGGAAGCAACAATTTATATCTACAAACAGAAAGAAAAAGAGTTTCCACACTCTTCTTTGAATCCCTCAAGCTGAACTTTTAATAACAGACTTAGTTCTTGGCTTAGGGGCAAAGAGACAAAAAATTTCAATCCATTCCAGAACCGAAAAATACTAGATGAACTTTCTTTGTCTGCACGTTATAAAAGTCTTCTTGAAGCACGAGGGAATGCCCCACCCGAAAGTTTTACCCAAAGCCCCAGCAAATGCCCCACCCGAAAGTTTTACCCAAAGCCCCAGCAATAACATTCTGTAGCCGAGCGGTGTGTACACGTCTATAATCTGCGCTCGGCGTCTGTAATCCGGGCGTCAAATTCAAGAATTGCTGTGCTGTTGAATGCAAAAATTATATTGGGGAGAAAGGAGGAATGAAGTTTTATAGATTCCCACTCATAAGCTGGCACAGTAGCACGAATAATTAGCAATGTACACTTTCTTGCAGGTATACTAGCTAGCTATTTTTGTTGTAGTAGTAGTAGGCAGTCTGTTAATAGGTGTTTCACACAAATCTATAGAAGTTTAGAGTGGAATCTCTATTGGAAAGAGAATAAGATAATAAACAAAGAAAGTATTTGTGGTTGGATTAATCGAAGGCAATGTTGCATCTACTGAAGTTTTATACTCGTTTGCCATGCTTCTTCATTTTAGTATGTTTCATTCTCCATTTATAACTCCACCAACAATTCTTAAACATTTTTATTATGGACCTAATTACTTAGTATGTTCACCAGAACAGTGTACTATAAATGGTTATATGAAAAGTTTTCTGAAATATATGCCGTATTCTTTCCAATAGAGATTCCACTTCATGCTTGACACCATCTATAATTTGAGTAATACAGTTTACAGTTAAACTTCTATAGATTTGTGTGAAACACCTGTTAACACACTGCCTATTGTAAAAAAAAGCTAGCTATCTCTACCTATATCTGTAAGAAAGTGTTCATTGCAAATTATTCGTGGTACACCATGGATCTAAAAACCTCATTCCTCTTCCCAACAAAGTAACAAATATGTCCATTTCAACAATAAGGATTCCATAAAGCCAGGTTCCATTAACTTCAGTGTAATTCTATCAGAGTAGGGTTCATCTTCTCCTTGGAGATCAAGAAGCTTAATTTTCTTGGTGTACCCCTTTTATGCAATAACTCCAATGCTTCTTGGACACTGACCTCAGCATCAGAAAATGGACACTTAAATTCAATTTTGCCATTCCAAATCCAAATTACTGGCCAGTGTTGAACTACTGATGACCAAGGCTTACAAACTGAATTTATCGAAGGATAGGGTAGGAACTTTGGGAACCATCTTTCAGTATCAGTATGTTTACATGTAAATTAAAATTGAGTAAGTTATACTGTTGGGGTCATAGTGTTTATGGAGGGGAATAGATTGGGGAGATAAATAGAGCAAAGATGTAAGAAAAACATTGTAACTAGAGTGAAATGATAAACACTAAAGGAATTTATTAGAATACTTTACCTATTACAATTAAGATAGCTTTAGATACCAATCCATCATGATCAGGTCCAGTAATATAGCAGAGATAATCTCCAGCATGGTGCAGCTGTACTGATTGGATTATAAGTTTTTCTGAATCTAAACTCAATTCAACTTGTTGTGGTAATTCAATTCGGTTATGAAACCACAATATTCTGTCTCCTTCACATTCAAACTCAGCTTTGGTTCCAATTTCACTTTTTAAAACTCTTGGAGATATGAAGGAGTTATTTTTCTCTGCAACATACAATCTGAAATAAATATTATTATCTTGTATTGTATTATAATGCAAACTTGTGGTGGGCACAAGTTGCACTTCATCTTCTTTCACCAGTTCTAGACCTGACAAGGGAACAGGCATCCAGACTCCCTACACTCTCATAATAATGATTAGTGAATAGACATTATTATTATAATATATATTCATGCTTGACAGTTTTATACAGCTTATATATATATTAAAATTGCAATATTCTTGCTGCCAATTAATACAGTAGCCAACATGGATAAAGATACAAAAAAAAAATTAAAGTGAAGCATTTAGCAATAGTCTGAATAAATGATCCCAAGTATGTCAATTTCAGTGATTTTCACAGTATTGGTAATAGTAAAAGTGTTAAGGTAGTGCCTGTATGATCCCTTTATGTATGCATGAACATTTTGAAGTTGATTTGTGTGATGTACTTGAAATTAACTAGGGAAATTTACCTATCCCCAATGTTAATTTCTGTCAACATGGGTATATTTAGGTCTAAAAATCTTGAATGAACAGCAAACTTCCATACAAATCCCCTTATCTGCTTGTTTTTTTTTTCTTTTTGAACTTAAACTTTCTTTGAGCTGTTGAACTCCACTTAAATCAAGCAGAACTGAACCTTTATCAGCAAAAATTTCACCACACATACAAGAAAATTTAGCCTCAGCAATGTTTTTTTTTCTAATTCCAAATTTATATTCTGCAGGGTGAAGGATTTCAGTGTAACAACCTCCGTTTCAAGCATTGAGGACCTGGAATGACCTGGATTCGATTCTTGGCAGTGGTCAAATATTTTTAATTCTGTATTGTTTAGAAAAGCCTGTGAAAGAGAGAGACTACAATTAATGGGTAAAAGCAGGCTGAGAAAGAACTTGTGAAGTGATAAATAAGTGGAGTAAAAAATTCAACGAATATAAAGTGTCTATGAAAAAAGAGAAATTTCTTGGACTTTTGAGTGTGAGACTATAGCATAGCAGTACCCTTCAACAGTATAAATACAGAATTGAAGTGTTTGTTTGCAGGCTGGGTTGTTGCAGCTCATTGGCAGAGCGCTGTCACGTTAAACTAGCGGTCCTGGGTTCGATTCCAGGACAACCAAATATTTTAAATTCTGTATTGTTTAAAAAAGCAGGTGAAAGAGAGAGAATACATCTAATAGGTAAAAGAAGGCTGAGAAAGAAATTGTGAAGAATGATCTGGAATCAAAATTTTAAGGGGGTTCAGAATTCATGAGAAAGGGCTGAAATTTTTAGGAAGAGTTTCTTTGTTGAAATTAGCATACAAAAAACATTTTTGTAGTGCTGCAAAGCTGGGAATGGCAAGTGGTATTTTATTTTCTTGGCTGGTGCTGGGCTAAAATAACAAACCTGGTTTTGAACTAGTGTAATTAATATTTGCTTGTATACTGGCTTAAACCATTTTTAGTAAACCTTGGCACAAAGCCTGTTAGATACTAAATATGATGGAATAAAACATTGCAATTATATATTAAATTATATAAAATTAGAGGCTTTCCTATCATTATTTGTTCCTTTTGTTAGATTAAACACAATGTTTATGAACTCCACACTACCTCACATCACAAGATTAACTTCATAACTACCAAAGCAATTTCAGGGAACTTCTATGTAGGTGGTTCCAAGAATATTATGTTCTTGGAACCACCTACATAAAGGTTCCCTGAAATTGTATAATTTTGAAAATTATAGCCAGATTAAGTAACTGTTAATAAAAGTAAAAATTCTACTCTCAGAAAGCAATTCATTTTTATTAAAAGTTCTTTACTTGTATGTGTAATACAATTATATCTAATCCTCAGTAAACATTAATAGAGCATTAGCTAAGCAGAGCAATAATTAAAAAAGTTGACACCCACACCAGTCATTGTGTAATTGAATAGTTAGAGCAACACAGCTGGACACATTGAATATCTCCAGTAGAGTTATTTAGATCAAGTTTGTGATGTGCATGTGTGTAAGCTCTCATGTGCAATGAAGTAACTGGATAAAATGTATTCTAAAATCTTGAAGATATCTCAATCATCTCAAAATCCAAGTTAATTTGTCCCAATGAGGGATTCTATTACTTAGTTTTGATTCTTCTTAAAATTTTATTTAAAAACATAAATTTGATACTAAATACTTATTACCTCCCACATAAAGTGTAGATTCTCCTTGCTCTTGACTTACTGGATCTATGCAAGTATAAACTCCATAGTGTTCCATTGCAACTCTTGGAATTCTTAAATATCTATCAATTATGGAGACACCCTCTGGTAGTTCATCAGAATCCTTGAGCCATATTGAATTTTTAACTGAGCAGTTTATAAAAATAGATTGTCCTAGTATTGCTACTTGATAATCTGGATGTATGAGTTGGTTCCTCACTTGTACTAAAATTGTTAAGTTAGAGTTACTAATGCTTTAGAAATAAAAGGTATTTATAGTCTTCTTATAATGCACACAGCAAATCAGTCATTAATAATAATAACCAATGCTTAGTCAAGTCATTTAATATAATTAGTGGGTAATTATTTAATTTCAACTGAATGTCCTAAAATAAAAGTACCCATTAAAATTAATTATTACAGTAAAGTAGGCAAGAGGTTGAGTTGAATCATACTTAGCAGGTGTGCAACTGGTCCAATGGTTATTGTAAGTGTAGATTGTGTAGGGTGGAAGCTTATTCTGTTTCCATAGGGTTTAACCTGGGAGTATTAGGGTAGAAGAGTAATTACATTTCTTGGAAATGTATAAAAGGAATAATGCCACCTTGACATTATCCTGGGTTATAGAGGTAAGTAAAGGGTCAAGCTGGACCTAGTATGACTGAAGTTTGAGGAATAGCTGATCAATTGAGATTTGCTTAATTAAAGAGAAAATCTCACCATAAGCACTAATTTATTTCATTTCTAGGTCTACTAGAAAGTGACAAAGACACATATGAAGTGTATATTCTTCTACAGATATTAATTAATTTGAACATTTCAAGCCACCGCTGCTCCTCTGTTAAAATCAGAGCAATGTGTTGGAATTCCTTAATCTCTTCACTTCCCCTAGCTGATAATGATGCTGAATCAACATGAACTTAAACTTCTCATGATATTAAGACTTGTAAATTAACAAATGACCGATTAAAATTCTACTATTTAATTTTATGAATATAATTAATTTGAATGGAGGTGTGGATTTTAGGATTAAGCAGAATTTTCTTAGGGGAGAGGTAACTTTCAGCAATACTTAATCAACAATAGATACAAACAAAAACGCAGGTTTTGCAAGAATTCAAAAGTGAAATCAGACTGCCAAAAATATCAATCACTCTTGTGTTAAGATATTAAAAAAATTCTTGGAAATGCATTAGATGTTAAATTATATATAACTTACGTTTACATAATTGCAATATTGTAGCAATCAAAATTAGTAGTAAAAACTTTCTCATTCCTATTAACTGTACATTCTAGTTTTATGTGTCTGCCAGCACCTTTAAGTGGCTGTTAGATAACAGCAGCATCATTTAAAATATTTTTACGGTTGTTGCTGAACGTTTTAGCGTCGGATCTCCCTGGTGATAAATTGCAACTCCTCTTAAAAATCTAATAGCAGCTAAAATTCAATCCTACAGGGGCGGTCAACTGTGGGGAGGGGAGCTCTTTACAAAACGCAAAGGGAGAGATCGGTTCTGCGAGGGGAGGGGGTTGCTCAGGTCGTAAAGGGAGACAAGGGTCCCGCCTGGAGAGGGGGTTGCTCAGGTCTCACAGTTGCTATTTAACTACGCGTGTTCTTGTTTATGCAAGTGTTACTTGAATGGTTGTTTCTGGAGAGGTGGCTTATCTAACTTGGAGAATGAAACTGAAAAGAAGTTGGGGTTACCTTGGATTAAGTATTGGAGATACATGGAGACGGTTACTTGTGTAGGCTTTGTGATATGACATTTTTTAAGATGTCAGAACTTCGTGTGGAGATAGCAGAATTGGAATATTTCTGCTCTTTCCCACCTGAACAGAAGATAAGTCACTTCTGCATAAACAAGAACTGCCACAGTTAAAGCAAGCCAGTTAAACAGAGAACTGTGAGAGGAGAGCAGAGCAATAGCGAGTCCCTTATTCACCTCAACAATTCTCCCAGAACTCTGCAGCAGCCATATCCCCACCAACCGTATCCCCAATATATTGTATTCATTGTTCATTTATTTTAATTTTATTATTATCATTTATTTTTATTCTAGTCTATTTTACTATAAAACTTTTTTTTCTATTATTTTATATTGTGAAACTTAATTTATATAATAAAGAGTATAGTAGCAAATTAGTTACAATAGCAAGATTATAGCTAATGGTAAACCTGAAAATTATTATTTTTAAATAGACCATGTAAGATAATATTATAGGTAAGTAGCTAAGAGATTAGCTAGCTAGGAGAATAGCTAGCTACCACAAGAATTAATTAACCGCTATTTTTAGTAAGAGTGTCAATGGAAGTGTCATAGTGGCTTAATTCAAATAAAAAAAAGCAGTTGCTTAGGTGGTTAATTTTGTATTTTTTAACTAAAACACTGGACATTTTGATACCAATCAAAATAGCTTAAAATTGGATACTGCAGAAACTACTACTACTGAGAAAATGTTAGGTAGATAAGAATTAATATTTTTGGGTTGCTTTAAGCCAACTGCGTTATGGACTCTACTTAAATATATAACTATTTAAATAAATAACTTCAAAAATAATAAAATCATATATAAACCCTTTGGTTACCTAACTGGGCAGGCTCCCTTGGCATTTGTGCTCAAGCATATCACCTATTATTTGTTTAGGGTGAGCTTTGTCCTGGGGACATTTTAACAGGTAGTTAGTATACCCAGTGATATCACCTAAAAATACTATTGGAAAATATCTTGCATGAAAATATATAAGTAATATTCAAAAATTATTTAAAAAATACCCCCAAGGCAAATATCAAATTGAAGTGGATTTTATTATACTCCATAGCTATACAATTAATGTTTATCATACAAGTGGCTGTGAATGCATTTTACTTTCATGTTTCTAGGTGCATTGTAGATCTACTGACAAAAACCAATTCAATAGTATTTTTTTTTTATGTTTCATGGTTAAAAGAGTAACATTATAGTTATGATAATAACAAGTGCAGTAAGTGGTAAAGAACTGATGATACTGTTTCCATAACTATCTTGATCTACAGTGGATTCTATATAATAAATATTCACTAACTTTTAGGTATACAGCTATGGTAAAGTATTACTATAACACAAAATACTTATGCATAATAATATAATATATGTATAGCAGTTGTTGGTTAGAATACATCATCTATGTAATGATTACCAATTACATAACTAACAAAAGTAATGATTACAATTACAATAATTGAGAAGCCTTTAGAAATTGTAATGAAACATAGGGTAGGAAGTAGTTCTGGTCCTGTGTTGGTGTTTGGGGGAGGGGTGGTGGGAGGGGGGATGTCAGCATATTGGGTAGATTTGGTTATTTTCAGGCACTTCATACATTGTTCTGTCACACTGTCAGTTTTGCTGATTAAGCATTTTATAAATTGCAAAATTAGGTAGTCATGTAATTCTGCTTTTGAGTCCCTGCACATTATAGTGAAAACAAAATGACAGTGCAATTAACCAAATTTATAGAATAATTACCACACTATTGCTTTATATTGTATTCAAATTTATGGGGGAAAACTATGAGGAGCCCCAAAAAACAAAATCAAAAACAAAACAAAAAAACATGATGGCAAAGCCACAAAAAAATTACTTAATCCTGTCATTATTTTCTATAAATGCTTTATCTATTTTGTTTAAAATTTTTAGTCTTTTGTTAGTGACTGTGCAAAAGTAGTATAACATTGTTAAAAAAAAATTATGTGCTTCATTAGAGACATGAGAATAATCTTCACTTAACATTTACAAATTTACTGTGACAGCTAGCTACAATCCCTTATGGGCTTTTTTCCAATTATTAAGCCTACTTAACACTCATTGTTTCATCACCATTTTTATCCTGGAGGCAACCTGAATGAGCAGTACTTGCAGAAGGAACTTAAGTGTTTTGCAGGATATGTTTTATACAAGTCAGTACGGGGGAACTGGAGGAGCTTACCCTTCCATTTTTTAAATTTTAAAAAATTTATTTATTGATTTATAGGTCAAGGCTTAGGAGTAAGTCAATGAGGATGTGGTGCATATCTAGTGAAAATGACTCAATGCTTGAGTCGTTTTCAGATATATGGTGTCCATGTTGTAATTAGAAGTTACAGTAACAGCTGATCTTCTATTATAGCAAGTCTCAAACATACTTGAACTATTAGCTATACCCACCTTTCAATTCTCAATTGTTTTTTCTTAAAAATCCAGGAATACTGCTTGGTAACTATTGTAAACATGGAACCAGAAATCCTCAGATTCATTCCTAGTCTAGACAAGCAAAATTTCAACTTTATTCAGCCTGCTGTACAAACTTAGGCTTTGCAATCAAACCAGGAAAAAAATTATTTAAGGCCAAACCCTTGGGGGCAAGGCCCCCCCCCCCCCCCATTTCATAATCTGCCTGAAAAAGTGAATAACCATCAGATTGATTATGACACAACATAATTATACATAATTTGTGATGCTGAATAAATATTGCACAGAGTCGGCACTCTTGAAAGTTGTGAAATTGGAGTGTGACATACACAATAACACTGGGTATTATCTTAAACATTATGGCCATGGTAAATTATTGTTTTACCTAATGGAGGTCTATGTGCATCCCTGCTTATTTCAGAGCCAGATCTTAGACCATCAACCATAAGTTTTGTGGGACGAAGATTATCTGCCTCCACAATGTCTAATGCTGAAAATGGTTCTCCACGAAACAAATGCTTCCATTTGGAAATGACTAAAGATTCATTGTAGGATGGAATTCTTGTTCTTGAAAATAAACTTTTAAATTTCTTTTCTATATCAAATATTGGTATCATAAAATTGGCACTATTTAGTTTGATACCTGTATTAAAGAATATGTATTAGTACAACTGAGGATTTGTGGATTATCTCTGACTATTAAGAGCTGCATTTGTTTACTATTATATTCTGTAGTTACTATTGAACTGTGTATACACTAATTAATAGGGAGTGTTGCTGCATTATTGTCCTGCAAGAGGAGTTATAGCGCTAGTGTTACTAAAAAAATATATGGAAATAATTGGTCTTAATTCTGAGGTCATCACCTTGAACCAGTAAACATTGGCAGTAGGTAGCTGTATGTTGTAAAATAAGCTAGACAAGGCTGTTTACCAAAATGAATAATACTCTACTTTAGACTGGGGTGACAATGCCTGGTTTTGCAAGCACAAGCAAAATAAAATACAACATATTTTCCTTAGATGACTAAGACTTAGCACTATAATCACGTGCATCTCACCTTATTTCATGCAATTTAAACATTCATTGCTACAAAGTTTGTATTGTTTAACTGGTTTTGGAGGGTAATATCACTTACTAAACAACTACCCTATAGGTAATCATATCATATACATATGTATATTAATCATTCAATAGTCGGAATACTGTAGGGGGTTCCCTAGCATTTGTGGAGTGCATAGGCCTCAACGGTCCCTGAATTGCCGGGACGGTACCTGAATTTAGGGCCATGGTCCCGGGTCCCCAAGGACCCTCATGAGTTTGTATTGTTGGTCCCGGAAAAATGTGGGCCTGCCTATCTGACATAAAATCTGTCGTCATGTTCATTAGTTACACATGCAAACATGCTGATCCATGCATGATCAGCATGATGATGCAATTACTCAATCATTGAGATTGACAGCTAGCTGTCAACCTACCTAGCTGTGCAGCTGCTGAGTCATATTATGCTGTGCAGCTGCCGAGTCATTATCATGTTATGCTGTAGCTATCTGTGATTCTAGTTCTAGTTTAGCCATGGCTACTAGTTCTTCCCAGTCTCTGTCTCCTAAGGCCAAAAGGCCCAGAAGGCACTGTCACTTTGATTCAACGTGGGTCCAAAAGTTCCCAGGCATTGCAAAGAGTTCTAAAGGTAAGTACAT
>WLWD01001105.1_pt1 | contig 69329 bp, 34 predicted proteins | sample 6712731 | NCBI WGS metagenome assembly WLWD01 (sample SAMN12718690, study PRJNA576275) | sponge metagenome | isolation source: marine sponge | host: Mycale hentscheli | place: New Zealand: South Island, Marlborough, Capsize Point | collected 2014-11-01 | reverse complement strand
GAGTGGGTACAGGTAGACTATAGGAGTGGGTTCACGGAGTCTATAGGAGTGGGTACACGGAGTCTATAGGAGTGGGTACAGGAGACTATAGGAGTGGGTACAGGTAGACTATAGGAGTGGGTACACGGAGTCTATAGGAGTGGGTACAGGGAGTCTATAGGAGTGGGTACAGGGAGACTATAGGAGTGGGTACAGGGAGACTATAGGAGTGGGTACAGAGTGACTGTAGGAGTGGGTACAGGGAGACTATAGGAGTGGGTACAGGGAGACTATAGGAGTGGGTACAGGGAGACTATAGGAGTGGGTACAGGGAGACTAAGGAGTGGGTACAGGGTGACTGTAGGAGTTATATTTCGATTATTTACCTTGCTACTCTCAATTCCAATATGATATTTCAATGATGAGATCACTTGTGCACTGCCTCATCAGTCTCTGATGTTACACATACTACAACAGCTCCAGCAGTCGTCATCACACTTTACTACAAAAATAAAGGGATTAATTGCACAACTTAAATGTGTAGGCTCGAATACCAGCTGCTAACTCAGCACAACTTATAACACACAGAGAGTAATGCGCATGCATTATTAAATATAGAAAAAAAGCCACAAATCAACCAAATACTAATATTACAGTCTACAAATTTTATTACGACGTGGCCATCACTACAATCATCTTCACTATCACTTCATCATATTTCATTATCACGTCATCATCATACAACATTACCATCATCATTACTTATCCACCACCAATCTGATCCTCATCATCATCATCATCAAAGCTCGAAGGATATCAAAAACTACCATTCAATATCCTGGCCAGACTATCCCTTTCATAACCAGCTATTACAGAGTTGCTTAACCTTACCGATAGCCTACAAACTCTTTCAGTTTGGGCTCAATGTGGTTTTTATAGCTATACTTTTTCTGAAAAGCTATACAAGGGTCAACGAAGATGTTAAAATATTACTGGGTCGGGGGCCATGAGAAAAAACACTGTTTGGATTAACCCGATAACTGGATATTCGTTCCACCTCTAATAATAGTCACTTACCATCACCATCACTACCATTATTAGCTCTACCATAATCACTAACATCATTATCAGTACTATCATTATCATAACTACCATCATCATAATTATCATCATCATCACCATCATCATCCTCCTCAATCATCATCATTGCCATCATCCTCATCATCATCATCACTATCAACATCACCACTACCATAATCACCACTGTCACCATCATTATCACTACCATAATCATCATCACCAAGGTTTCATACAAACTATGGGAACCCTGGGATCCCCTCCCCTAAGGTCAGTTTTCCCTCCTAAATTTAGTCCCCCCCCCTTAATATTTTTTTTTAACTTGTCTGAAATTTTTTTTATGAAAAATAATAATGATCAGTATAAGTACATATGAAAAACTATATCTTAATTACTCTACTGCTAGTTTCTCTTAAAAGGGCAAACAATTTTTCAAAATCATGACTGTCTAGTTCTGGTCCTTCAATAGCAATTCATAATAGTTTGTCTAAGTTTGCATCTAATAATCTGTGTCATAGTCGTGATGTCACCATTTTCATGTGGCTAAAATATTTTTGTGATCATACAAAATTTCCCCCGCCCCTAACGAAAAACCCTGTATGAATCCCTGATCACTACCATAATAATACCACCATCAACACTATCATCATCATCACCATCATCTTCCTCATCATCATTATCACAACCATCATCATCACCATCATTATTACTACCATAATCATCATCATTACCCTCATCATCACTGCTATCACATCCTCATCATCTCTACCATCGTCACCATTATATTTCTCATCATCATCATCAATACCATAATCATAATCATCATCATCGTCATTACCATAATCCTCATCACAATCATCATTTATAAAGGCCTTACATTTGTCCAATGTCGTCTCGAGCGATCTGGTCCACTATAATGCTACTTTCTCCAACTGCTCCAAGTTTGACACATTATATGGAAAGGTGTGGCCACACCTGAGTGCCTAGTGAGGACACCAGGTAGACACCTACAAATAAAGCACATTGCAACTTAGTGAAAGGTATTACAGCACTCATTTAAATAGCCACACCCACTTCCTCGGTTGAATTACTTAAGAATAAGGATTGGTATTTTTAAAAACAAAACAAAAAAAAACAAAAAAAACAACACTTTAATGAAAATAGCTGAAGCTGCAATAAAGCACAGAGGTATCACATTAGTTCAGTATGAGGGAAATTGTATAGTTTGCTCGTAAAGGAGGCTGAAAAGCATCTTCAAACTATTGGTCAAATTAAGTGATGATGTTTACATATGACAGCTAGTGGTAGCTGTTTTGAGGAGTACCACACTCTGCTATTTGATGTGTTCATACAAACCTTATCAACATAGAAGTATATGCATTTATAACCTGTTGCCTGAGCAACCACATTTGTTGTCAAGTACTATAAATCTGATACAGTACATATATGATTATTTTTTTGGTCATTTTCCAATAAAATTTTATGTTTGCTATAGCAAACATTTTTTATTGGAAAAATAACCAAAAAAATGCTAGTGTGTGTACCAAGTCTAATTGAATAAAATGAAGTCCATTTTATTTATGTCAGTCGATAGCATACTTGAAACTGTAAGATGCTGTTGTTCTGACCTCTAGTACACTGGTGGGGTTTCTAATGAGCCATGTCCAGTCCTTTCTAACACCCAGCTAATTCTGAGTTAATATAGTATTGAACGGTGTTCTCTTTTATTTCTTCTGAGATATTTGCATTTCGTCACTTTGATAATTAAAGCGCAGCTATTGAAAATCAAACTGCTGTTTTACATAACTGCATTAGTGTCATCAGAATTTTTTGGATCACTTCCATCTTTAAAAATGGCTAGAAAGAACAAAAATTTGTCATGGTAACTACTATGTCCACAGGCTAATCAGTTAGTATTATAATTAACAAACCCATCGTCACTTGAGCTTTACTCTCATGTTTCAGGAGTAATTGCAATAAATACAAACCTCAATTATAGGTATATAACTGGTGATGTGCTTGAGCAGAAAGGGCGAGCGAGCCAGTGCACAAACGAAACACTTCAAAAGAGTCTATTAGTCTATTTCTAATCTTGCTTAGATAATATTGATTGCTAAGCGTAGTCGTTGTGACTATTATTTACTTTAACTAACAAGTACAGAACCACTTTCTTACCTCAATTTCCTGAGTACTGGTATTTTCTGTAGTCTCTAATATCGCATTCTGACTATCTGAGTAACCAGTAGCTTTTGACAAGTACTCACAGCTACTAAAAAAAAGGCGAGTTTTTAAAATTACATCTGGTAAAGGGTTTCAATACCATAGTAATCATTCACCATAACATTTTGCGACTTTTAAAAATGAAGTTCTAAAGAATTACTGCACAGTGTTGAGTATAACAGTAAGTTTTTAAGACCAAGGTGCATCTTATATCATTCAGAAACAACCTAATACGAAGGGGTAAATAATTAATTTCCTTGAATGATATGGGATCGCTAAACGAAAATGTTCTGTTTAGTGGAGGTATGGGAAGGGGTAGACCACGAAGCAAAAACAAAAACACAAGGGTCAACATACGAATGACATATGTACGTCCACACATAAACAAATATCCCCGATTTGCAATTGTGTTACCCCTGAGAGTGTCTCGTTCGCTTCACTCTCCCACCAACTATTACATACTGTACAATATAACACATATACACAAGGGGAATACGGGAAAATTTCACTAGTTCTTATTGAAAGCAACTGGCTTCAAATAAGGATAAGTAACTATGTAGCTAGTAAAGAGGTATTCTTTGCTACTAAATAGTTAGTTCAGTAAGGACTGAACAGTTTTGCAGTGCAACTGAGTTTTTATCAAGACATAATCAAAGGTAACAGCAATTCATTACTAATCATAAATGGTAATAATAAGTGGTGGTAGCATCAGTAAGGTGCTGAATGGTTGTATACAGAACTGTAAAACAAAAAAATAGCAATACATTAGCATTTTTATGTAACACAATACTGTCTCCCTATCACGATTCATTGATGTTCAGATATATCGATTAAAATTTGTGGGTCAAAAATTTGTGCGTTCTCTAAGGTAATCACTGGTGGGTGAGGCTAATACAATAGTGGTGGATGCGGCTAAATAATTAGTGGTGGGCGTGGCTATGGTCCTTATGAAGCTCCTCTGGAGAAGTTGATGTCAAAGAACAATACACAGGAACTTTAAACATAATGATACCTCTAATCAGGCAAGAAATGAAAGCTAAGGTAAGAATTGTTCTAGGCAGAGGATAGAAATACACCAGTCAAAATAAAATAAGGATTGACTAAGTTAGATTGTCTATTACATACACCCAGTCTATTAGACAAGCACTATCACTTGACTCTGCTGCACTTGTACACTAAACATAAGGACATCCCATGGAATGTCCCATGGGATCGTGGGATGGGATGGACATTTTATGGCATTTCTGGACACCTATGGGTATATCAAACAGCACAATAACCAAGAAGACAAACCACCGCCACTGATCTAATAGGAAAAAAGTCCAGGAATTTTGTAGACTTAACTGCATCCCGTAACATAACCTAGTTATGCAGACCAACCCTTTACCTGACCGCTATGCTGGGAAAGGGTGCGGAACTTCGAACATATACATTTTGTTTCATTCATTATTTTACCTTGAACAGCTTATGGTGTGGTTAGCTCCATTGCGAAAACCTGACCATTATGTAGTTTTTAAAATTAATTTGTGGTTTATGCCATTAGTAACTCGGCACTTTTAGTCCCGGTCTGCCTCTCGACTCTGTACTGAAGAAAAATTGTATATTTTTCTAGCTTATTGATGCAGTTTTGAAACCATCAATTTCATAAGAATTTTTCCCACATCAAATTTATTACTACAAGAAGCAAGTTCTGAACACTTATTATCTACTCTGCAGCATTTTCATTCCAGCCAGCAAAACAATATTCACAACTGAAACAGCTTGGAGGTACGTTCAGCATAATCAAGTCAACCAACCAACCACAATTGTGACCGTCTACGGGAAAACCGGGCACAACGCGGCGTGCGTAATATCGAGAAAAGATCGATCGATTTCTTAAAAATGTATTGTTTCAAGCGGAGGGAAGGGAACGGTTAGGTCTATTATAGCGGGAACGACTTAAGCTACGGCGATAAAACTTGGAGAGCTCAATATCTGGACGCCGACAACTCCGTAAGTGCAAAAAAAATTTTTCGAAGGGTGCCGCGTTGTGCCTGGTTTTCCTATAGACGGTCACAATTAGAGACAGTAGAAACCATGTTAAGGCACCAAATTTTAATAACATTTTTAAAGAACGAAATACGTACAGTGAAAGTTTCAGATCACCTCAGCATAGAGGTTGGGTAAAGGGTCTGATCTGTGAGACCAGTCAGAGACAATCTAATTCAAAAGGGTAAATCATTAAATTTCCTAAGATGATCAGGTAAAGATTGATAAAAAGATTTCCATTCAGTGGAGTATGGGAAGGAACCGACCACCAAGTGAATGCAATGTGAGAGTTAAAGTACAAATAAGACATGTACATCCAAGCATATTTGCTCACCAATAATAATAATAAATGACAACATCAACAACAATAATAACAACAACTGCTATTCTTCAGCCCCTAGCTTACTATACGAAACATCACAGTCAGGGAGTTGTACTTCAGTATACATATTGAGGCTAAGAAGACTTAATTATGAGAGGAATTAGTAACTTAACACTGGTGGAAATTACTGATGAATGAAGTGATAAAAGCATAAACCACAGTCTCCAATCTCTATGCCAAGCCTTAGCTGGAAACTCCAACAAGTAATTACTGTTCTGTACTCCCATAACTAAACTGTTGCTACATGTGCTTATTACCATGTGACAAGAGTCCACATCCTACACAAACTTCACTCTATGTAACTGATGCATATCATGCCCTGTGCAAGTATACCTTAAACTAATAACATGTTCCTTCACCAGACAATGGCAATATTAATGAGACCAACAACCTATCCCTAGGCTATACAAATACACATTCCCCCCACCCCAAACAGCAGCCACCGGAAAGTCATTATTAGTCACATAAATAACTTATACACTGGCCTTCATTATAAAATGTTTTTATCTCAAATAAAACTGATACAAATGGGTCAATATACCTCCACGAATAGACTTCTTGTATATGAGGGGGAGGGGCACAATGTTTAAGCCATTCACCGGCACGTCATCTCCAAACAAAATTGAAACAAATAGGACATCACACCTCCATAAATAGAGGCTTAACTTATTGGGCATACCAATAATCACTAGCTAGAGTATGTGCACACACATTCCCTAATTAGGCACCACCTTAATAAAGAATAATAACACATGTCACACAATTTTGGTTACCATCCATCAAATAGCATAATGGTTAGTGTGTTTTCGGTACTCACTTCCACATTGAGCAACTTACGTGCTGCGAGAAAATTCAGCCTTGCTGATAAATATCCAGGGGTGTTCAAAGGAGTCACCACCTACTTCTATGTCCTAAAGTCACATTAAAATAGTAATGTAATAGCATCTAGAGAGTGTGTGTGAGGGGGAGGGAAATAACCGCTTTTTTACTGGATGGTACTATAAAGTCATGAGACGAGCAGAAAAGGCTACACTAGTATTCAACCATAAATTTCTGGAATATCCCACCGAACTATTTTGTTTCAACAAAAATCGATGAGATACTGAACAAAACTCCAAGTAAAATGGCACTCACAATTAGTTTTATTCTGTTAATTCCATTACCTCATGCACATTAACGCCACGTAGTTTAGAACGCCTATTCTTGCCCCATCGATTAGTCTGACCAGGTTTCCCCATCCCCCCACGCAGAGCTACTCTCCCTCCTTCTTTTCGTCCACAAAGAGCGCGCGCAATAGATCAGCACATATGACGATCGCTGAGTTTACCTAATCTGACTGGGCGGTGCCTATAAAGTTGCTATAGTTACGAGGGAAGTAAAACTAACAACGAACGGAACTTATTCGGGTATGCATATTATTAGCTAGCGTATAAAAATAACATGAATTTCTCTAGCTAGTGAATCAATAATTGTCAACTAACTGTCTAAAACTCAATCACTGAATCTTAGCGTATTGTGCTAGCTATACTAGCTAACTCTCTTGCACTACATCTTGCCTAGCCCCGTTCTCCAAACGTAAAGGAAAAAGTATCACTATTATTTGTTGCCAGTGATTTTAACATAACTTAGTAGATTTACAGTCTCCAGTTAACAAATTGGCAACATCAAGTGAATAAAATTATATCTTACAAATTCATAGATGATTGTGCCACTATAATACTTGTATTTATAGTTGGGTAACCTGCATAGAGAAATTATACAGATATTACAGATATAGCTAGTAGACTTGCCTTGATATGGATTACCGTAAATAATAGCAGCAGGTGTTATTAGTGGCATAAATGTGTGGGTGTGTTGCTTTTACATGTGGTGCTATAAATAATATGTAAGCTAAAACATGCACTTGACTTTTTCATGCTTACTTATGATAATGCTCAATTCCCTATTAATGCAAGGTGTTATTTCTGTGTAGGGTATCATAAACCTTACCTATAGTAGTAGCTACTGATGCTATCATCTCATGGGTACCTAACATAGGGTTGTATATCCTATTCAGCATCTACACTATTTGATTATCTGGCATTTGAGTAGTCAGCAGTTTAATCTGTGTAGTAGGAAAATACTTGGAGTAAAGCACTTGCACAGCTACATGTATGCATCTGAAATATATCACTAAGGACTGTTATTTATTTTAAAGGAGTTCTTATCTTACAGCTATAGCTATTAGTAACACTTGTTATACTTATAACAGAAAAATGAAATTCAAAGTCTGGTTAATTGTCCCATGCCCACTCCAAGACTGCTGCTGCATACCAGCCACAAGATTTAGGAGAAGATACTGCATTGCACTGCATAACTATAACTGCACCTGACAGTTTAATGACGATTTACTGGTTGAATTAAGATGGTGAGTCTCTCAACAACTATTGATGACCCACTTCTGCACTTGAGTTTTCACTCTGACCAGCTTTTCACTGTAGCATGTACTTCACTAGGCAAATAAATGTCTCAGCACTTGCCCTATGTTCCATGGAACCAGCATCCCATCAGATCTCAACAGACAAGATGACACTGTACTTGTGACTGTATAAGTCAGATAATTTTAGTGCTATTTTCATCATTCACCTATTTATGTGAGGCAGAAGAAATTCCTATTTTAGCGGAACGCATGTAAAATGGCATATACGTCTTAAATTTTAATAACAAATAATTTATTAACATATTATATATATATCATAAAATGAACACAATGAAACAATTCAGTATTGATAATTGTAGTAGCTATGAACTTGACAGGACACTATCCCACAGAACTAATGGTACTGCTAGCTCCTGCAGCCGACGATTCCAAAGAGCCATTTTCAAGTTGCTAAAAAAGAAAAAAGATATAACTGATATTTACTACCTACACACACAACACTGCTATTTACAGCCAATGTAAAACAGCTATGTTATGTGGCAGTGCACAGCAATTGCATGTGTTAATAAAAGATTTCATCATCATTTTTATGAAAATACACACTCAAATAGGAGCCATCAGAAATAGAGAGACTTACTATACACACAAAAAGAGCCTGAAGAAGTGAGTACCTGAAGAAGTGAGTACAACAATGCAGTACTTGATACTGAGGAGAAAGGGACACTAGGACTCCACCCTCACACTAAACTGAGTTCTTCCTCCCCCAAACAGAGGTGTCCACACACCCCCCAAAATAACATTCCCCCCAACCCCCTTTCTCCGCCCACAAAAACCTCCTCACTATATTGTTTAAAGTAGACAACAACAAAAACAACAAAAAAATTCTGCAGCTACAATGAAATGTTCTGGTTTAGATGTCCAATAACATTAAATAATATTGAATATGGGTAGTGGGTGAAGAAGTCTGGATCAGAATGCAGTAGCAAAGGTAAAGGGTTAACAGGCCATGGGGTAGGGAGCATGTGTAGTAGAGAACGTGTGGGCCATAGGTTGGGCAGCTCCAATAAAAGCACAGTGCAGCCCGCGTCACACAGCAAAGGGAGTTAGATAGCGGACAGCTAGTGGCAAAGAACCCCACCCACCCACACCACAGTAGTTTCAATAAGACTAGGACATAAATAGGAAGGAGTTGGTGCAGTACACATCACTGGAGGGAAAATAAAAGTCAAAGTGGTAGGACGAGGACCACCTCTCAGGGTGCTGCCAAGTAGGCGTATAATGGAGCGCCAAGTAGTAAGCGGTATGACTGAGGTTAGTTAGGAGGACTTATTAGACAGTTCATTCAATTTATCATTCAAATCAACTCTAACAACACGACCCTCACGTGACCCCTTATTGAGCATGACTCAGCAAGTAATTAGGCGTGGGTGACATAAAATTAAAATAAACGAATGAGATGAGTGTACAAATGACATAATTGATTAACTTTTATAGTCTGCAGCTCATAGAAGTGTGCATGTGTGTGAGTCTGTGCAGTGTCCACTTGAGTATTACATGTGTGTATGTGTATGTGTGTATATGCATGTGTGCATGTGTGTGTGTATGCGTGTGTATGCATGTGCGTGTGCATGTGTGTGTGTAGTGTTGTGTGTGTGTGTGTGTGTTGGTAGGAGAGGGGGAGGGGGTTTGGAGGGTTAGACTTCAGAGTGTTTTGCAGGAGTAATGAACACTCACTATCATTGGGTGGACCAGTCATGTGGCTACAAAGACTATCATAACTATTCAATTACACAGAGGAATTACCAGCTGAAGCTACTTCAAAAATAAAATAATAAAATAAAAGTGAGTCACTTCACAGAATATTTTAAAGCCACCACAAGTGATAACATGTTCTACAATACAGTAGACAGGGATTTTTAGCCAATTGTAAGGGGTTTAGGCTCCTGCCTCCTCCCTTCCAAAGTTGTTGTAATCTTAGTGGAGAAATTTACTCCAAATATTCATCAATTTCCTGAAAATGACAAACCCCTTTCAGGGCTCCATACAGGATTTTTTTCTGGGGGGGGGGGGGGGGTAATGCTAATATTAGCTGCTTTATCCACTGTTAAAATTCAGAGGTATACGGGGATTTTTTCAGAAACATTTAAACTTTTGAATACACTCCTCATCCTTCCTTGGAACAGCATCAGTTGAAAGATCTTCCAGCTACATATGAAGCTCATTAAGACCCGTATACGCAGCAGTATCACTGACTAAAACCTTCATCAGCTCGTAAGAATTGCCATTGAGGCCCTGAACTTTCGGCTGTAAACTTGGATGAAGTTCTAGAGATTTTCAAACAAAAAAGTAGAAGAATTGTGCTTTGGTTTTACATTTTTTAATAATAAAAAAAGAATTTGCTCTGAGTTACCATTTATAATTATAATTAAAAATTCAGATTTCTTGGGAGGTGGAATTCCAGGGCCACCCCCCTCTGTATGAAGCCCTGCCTTTAAAATGTTGACTTCTGCCTACCTAAAATTTCATTTGGCAACACTCCAACACATTGCCACACCCACCATAGCAAAACACCTGCATATGACCATGCCCACCATGGCAATACTCCCACACATGACAACAATCATTAATGACCTTAGCAATGACCACACCTACAATTCTACTAGGCAATAATCTAAAACATTGCCACACTCCCCCCACCCCCATGCCCCATGACCGCACTTACCACAGTAGTACACCCACACAGACCACACCTATAATTTGACCATGTCAATGACCACACCCACACAACAATGATTCCACCCCTCCCACATATAGCCAACCATCTTGGTGATAATTCCACTCCTCCAATCTGCAGTACAAGCAAAAGAATGGCTACAGCTGGCACAACTTTATAATAAGATTAATATGATGTTGCCGCAGGGATTAATTATGGGAAGAGGAGGGGGGGGGTGGAACTTGGGCAGTAGCAAAACAATTATTAATTGCAATAAAATTGCCTCAATAGCACACTACAAAGTAGGGAAAAACTATTCCTCCCCTCCCCCCACTAGTGAACCCTACTTGGTCCCAATTACAAGAGTTCTGTTATACACACACACACACACACACACACACACACACACACACACAGTACATCGGAAAACATAAGAGTATTAACACACATACATTAAATGTCTCACCCACTTACCAACATCTGCTTCAACAAAAATTGTCTTCTTCTAGAAGTCGACTGGAAAAACTGCAACTGTTGATTATTAATACAATAAGCTTCTTCACAGACATCAAGACCTTCTACCATTCCTTAATATTAAACACAAGTAAAAATAAATAACAATCTATTTGGGTAAAAAAATATTCAAGCCCTTCCCCCCCCCACATTTATACTTTCTACGAAAAATATTTAAATCTATAGTATATCACTAGTAATTATCACTTCTGGTACATAACCTAACCATCTCCCCACCCCTTGGTACGGTACATATGCCAACAAGTAACATTTCTTGTTCCTCCAATGCCTATCTCGGTGTACCACACACGTTACTATATATAACTGCTCTCTATTAAGAATGTCAGTTTAATAAAATTATGATGCTTGCACACTTACCAGAGTTATATCTAGAGATTATTTCTGGGTGGGGTGTGTGTGTGTGAAGCTTGAGCAAGTTTACCTCCCTCTCTCTGTATGGATGTATTTGTATTAATGGTACATTCTAACTATCCAATCAGATTGCTTAATTCACAATGCTATATTTCATACTCTCCTGCTACGAAGTGAACAAATGAATTGTCCAATCACGATTAGTTTTATGCTTTTCCTATAGCCTAGAGTCATGATGTTGTACCACTCTGCGTTTGGTCAGTAAGTGACTTACACTATCTTCGGGCCTCTGGCCTTCAGTTGTGTAAATCCAGTATCGACATCCACGCAATTATGTAACCTACATATACATACATATATTTATTGTCATTAGACCACTGACTATTTTCGCATCATGCGAGTTTTCAATATTCTCCCTTGAACGCTCCATACGGAACGCTTCAACGTGCATGAATGTAGTTCTGTACAATTCCCGGCTATGCTGGAATGTTCAATATGCATCATGTGATGAGGAAACACTTAAGGTACTCAAGGAAAACATCTAGGGAAAAGTCCCATTCAATTCAAACGTTATGCTAACTTGATATCGTGAAGCAAAACCATCATATACTGCAAGAATCATTAGCTCACATGATTACAATGTGACGAAAGGGGCAATCACCAACAAAAGCTAGTGCCTGAAATTAACTAAAACTAGCATAATAAAAGGTCTAAATAGTTGTTCAAGTAACTCAAAACAACATTTAATTGTCAGTAATCTCCAAAATGACAGACAGACAGATCGACAGACAGGACGGCTACAATATCCCTCTCGCACACGCAGGCTGAGGGTTAATTACATATCTTGTCTAAGTCAAATATATGTGGATACCATTATTTCTCAATGTACTTTACTTTATTCCTCCAAAATACAAAACCAAAAACAAACAAAACAAAAAACAACAAAAAACAACCAACAACAAACAGAAGAATAAATAACCCCCTCCTTCCCCCCACCCAGAAAACAAAACAACAAACAACAACAAACAAACAAAAACAACATCAAAGGCCAGTAAAATGTACCTAACCATGGATAAACCTCTTCTACTCAATATGGACATCTGAAATAGTCCTTCAGGGAAACTCAACATTCCAACAAAAGTGCTTCAGCCCAATCATAAGTCAAATGAGAATGACCACTAGGGGAACTGAGGAGAGGCTGGCCAGTGAGTATCATAACTTCAGAATACGTGTTGGATGGGTAGACGGTGTTATACTAAATCAAGTCTAAGTTGACACAGTTTGTTAGTTGTTGTTTTGTTTTTTGTTTTTTGTTTTGGTCGGTTTTTTATCTGTGGATATATGTGACATGTATCAGGTTTTAAGTTTTGGCTAAGAAGTTTAGGATGATCATTTGGATGAGCAAAAGAAAGCCACATTGTTATGGAGAAGTCTGTTCTATATCTAAATCTATATGTGTGTATTTAGATGATCATTTATGCAAATGGCAACATTCTTATTGTCCCTGTGTTCCATCCATCCCTAGCCCTAGCCCTAGCCCTAGCCCTAGCCCTAGCCCTAGCCCTAGCCCTAGCCCTAGCTGAATAAAAATGAATAAAAATAAATAAATATTTAAATGAATAAATAAAACAAATAAATGAATAAATAAATAAAATAAATACATAAATACAAGCATAGACAAATAAATAAATAAATATATATTTAAATGAATGCATAAATAAGAGGAACGAGTGAATGAATGAAGAATAAAGATAGACCCACTAAAATTTGATGCTTTGTGTATCAAATATTTAAGGCATAGCTAGTGTTATACTACTGATATATGCACATTTTTGTGTGGTGTATACCACTGGAATAAATGTACTGTTAAAACAGGAGGATTACTGAGTAATACACGAGTGTGTATACGTGTATACTAGAAGTATCAACACTCAAGTATAAGAATGCTATAACTTTGTAATACACATGATGTATTTGCGTGCTATAATTCAAGTATACACACCTGATTATAACAATGCTATAACTTTGTAATACACATGATGTATTTGCGTGCTATAATTCAAGTATACACACCTGATTATAACAATGCTATAACTTTGTAATACACATGATGTATTTGCGGGCTATAAGTCAAGTATACACACCTGATTATAACAATGCTATAACTTTGTAATACACATGATGTATTTCCGTGCTAGTCAAGTATACATGCTTGAATATAACAATGATATTTCAGTGATATACACATGTAGTAAGTATGAGTATACTACATGAATACATATTGTTAGTATAATAAAAGGATTACTTTAGAATACATATCATTTACATATGTGTATACCACTGAAATACACATGTGAGTATAACTCAATTATTCTAGTGCTATACACTTCCCAATACACATCAGTATTCTCTACTTTTTGCATGGTGTTTATAGCTAGAACCTTCAGATTGCATACACAGGTGCCCAATGCATTGGAGAAGCATCTAAAATAGCTTTCAGCCAGGACTGCTTCGACAGTACCTCACAGCAGTTGCGTTTATTTCTTCCTCGGCAAAAAAAAAAAACATCGGTTCTCCGTTGAATTTTTAAAAAAGTTACCTTCTTCACAGCAGCTTCATTTATGGATCCAGTCATCTCCAGAGCTTTGTAGAAGCAGCGAAAAATTGCTTGAGCTCAGTAGCCGTCCATAACACATTGAAACAACCGCTTCTTCGCCGACCAAGACATTGCGGTTGGACTTACTGTCTTCTCCATTTTTTATAAAATCGCCAGTTCAACTGGGGACCTCCCTATTACGTACAGTCTTAGGTAATGCTTATTACATCATAGGAAAAAAATGAGCGTGTCGTGTGACCCCGGTAACTATGCAAAAAATTTTTTTTTTCAAAGTCATTTTTTTGAAGATGGCGTCTACAAGTTACAATGCGGTGCAAGTTTTAGACTTGCTTGATGCTGACTCTAGCGACTCAGGATCAAGCGGAGAGAAGGGAGACGACATCTAGGGCTATAGAAGGCCCTGTATCAGGGTTGGTGGACCAGACCCCGTCAACTCTGATACTGAAAATGGGAGTCAAGAAGATGATCGAGGTAAGCTTGTCTTTCTCTTGTCTTTCTCTTGTCTTTCTCTTGAAAAATAGCAAGCTTCTGTTGTGGAAAGGACTTATTTATAGCTATATTGAGATAGAGTAAGCTGTTTAGCTATAATATATGTATATATTTCATTGAGTTTTGAGATTTGAAAGTGGCTTGTGGTTTTTTGAACAAATTCAAATTTTCAAAAAAATTAAAAAATTTTTTTTACCACATATACTACTAGGACCAGATGTGAATGCAGTCACCGACCTGATTATGCAGATGAGGCGACAGGAGCAGAGTCTTCCAGTGATGAAGGAGAGGATACCGGACCTGAGTCTTCCAATGATGAAACATGAATAGGCAGCAGGTTCCAGTGATAAATAAGAGGAAGTGGCTCCTCCTGCTCCGAGTTCTGGACGTCCTCGCGGTCGGAGAAGGCGGGAACCGAAGAACAAGAGTCGGGTGGATGAGGTAGGGGGAGAGTGGCACACCCATTGATATTCCATAATCTTTTGTGTGAAGGACCACAGACTTTGATATTTGTGACTGCTTCCCCTCCCCCCCTGAACATCCCAAAAGTTGTAATATGTATTGTTATTGTCGTTGTCGTTGTCAGTGTTTTTGTGGTGTTGTAGTGGAGCTTCGCACTCGATGTATATGTGTGTGCGTGGAGTTGAAATGTTATTCTGGCGCTTCCAGATCTAACCGGGGAGGGAACGAACTCGGGGTGGGGGGGGGGGGTCTTTTCCAATCGGGGCTACTATGCCCATGTAAGTTGAATTTCATGTATGTGTGTGTGTGTGTACACCAGTCAATTTATATTATACATTTATTTTTATGATCTGTATTCACCTGTATCTTCTTTTTTCTAGTGTGTGTGTGTGTGTGTATGTGTGTGTGTGCATTTGTGGAATGAGAGAGAGCAACCGTGGACAAACAGTATGTAGCGCTTCCGTATACAACCTAGGAGGGAACTCTGGATCTTTTTGGATCGTGGCTACTATGCCCATGTAAGTTGAATTTCATGTGTGTGTGTGTGTGTGTGTGCACCAGTCAATTTATGTATAATAAATTATACATTTATTTTTATGATCTGTATTCACCTGTAGCTTCTTTTTCTTGTGTGTGTGTGTGTGTGTATGTGTGTGTGTTGTGTGCGTGCATTTGTGGAAAGAGAGTAATTTGAATTTTCATTTCAACTTACTGATATTTGGGGTCAGCTAATGGTACAAGAATGTCAGTGAAAAGTAATGACGGGGGAGGGGGGGTTATGGTACAAGAATGTCAGTGAAAAGTAATGACGGGGGAGGGGGGGGGGGTGTGGTACAAGAATGCAGTGAAAGAATGACGGGGGACGGGGGGTTGTGTACAAGAATGTCATGTGAAAAGAATGAAGGGGGGGGGGGTTGTGGTACAAGAATGTCAGTTGAAAAGTAATGACGGGGGAGGGGGGGTTATGGTACAAGAATGTCAGTGAAAAGTAATGACGGGGGAGGGGGGGTTATGGTACAAGAATGTCAGTGAAAAGTAATGACGGGGGAGGGGGGGGGGGCAATTCAGCGAGGCCAGCTGTTATGTTACAAATATCATTGTTGTCTTGTGTTTTTTTGGTATTGTATGGAGGTTCCGGATCCTATGGGAGGGATCGTTCAGTCTGTGACACCATCCATTCCGGGTAAGTTGAATTCCACGTGTGTGCTTGTACTGCTTTTCATTTTCAAATTACACTTTCTCAATGCAACGATTGTTTCTCTCATGTACAGTGTGGAGTATACATACCAGGGGTTCATACAGTGGGAGGCTAGCGCTGGGTTCCCCCCTAGAATTTTGGGAGTTGAATAGAAATGAACATTTAGGAAGCATTTATTTTTAGTCTGATATTGTATCCCATTATGTTTGTATTACAAATATCTTTGTTGTTTGTGTTTTTGTGTATATGAAATTGTTTTGTAGTAGAGCTCGACGTCCGATGGCATACGTTCCTTGTGGACACTCATAGATGTCTCCCACATGATCACAATCAGCACCACACACAACAAACAACATATTTTATTGTTGAACTAATATAATATTGGTATATAATGCATCAAACAATATTATTTCTATTTTATTTTATTTTTTTATTGATGGGAAAAGTGGATTTTTTGGGGGAAAAAAATTTTTTTTTTTGAAGTATTAGTACATGGCTTAAATATTATTCAATTTTCTCAATCAAAAAATGAGGGGAATCCCAATGTCTTGGTCTATTTAGTGATATATGGTTGCTATGGGGTTTTCCCAGCCAGCATCGAGTAAAAAAAATAAAACGGTAATGCTCTATTCCGCGGTAGAAGATTAGATTTTTCCGCGCGCGTCCAAACAATTCGGGAACGAGAGGGTAATGTATTCTATGAATAGTGTCGGTACAGCAATGTGAAGTCTCTTATAAAAATTGAAATTGGAAGCTGGCAAAACTGTTTTAAGCCCAGAAAAACTAGTCCATAAATACGAAGACACTTGATTTAGATTCACTCTTTTTCTGACTTAAGTTATGCAGTGTGTTTGTACTTACAGATTAGGGAATCGTTTTTTACTACTGTATAACTTTACAGTTTCTGTTCATGTACAGTTTTCTGTACTTAGCTAGCTATTCACTTTATTTAACAGGTATGAATATATGAAGAGGGGAATACTCACGCACAGTCAACCTCTAGCGAGTCAGGTTGTAAGGTAGTCTGGCGTTATTAATAGAGGGTAAAGGGTCGGCAACGCGAGACTAGTTGTAAGGCTGGCCTCTTGGTTGATGTCTGAGACTTCCAACAGACTGGGAACGTTTACTGGAAACAATTCCCCGCTCCGGACTTCTCGATAATTAGCTAGGTATCAATTATACAGTATAGCAGTGGCTTGATAAAATTCAGATGTAAACGATTTGAATAACAATGAGAAGTGAGAAAGAGACCACGGGTAACAAAGGTGATACGTGAATGTGATAGTAATACGCATGTACATAAAAGAAGAATTGAGCATGCTCGGTAAGTTTGAAATGATGCATAAGTAAAAGTGAATGATAATTAGTTAGCTAATAGAGTCCAGTTGAGATTAGCTTCTTTGGTCTTCAACATCCTCCCCCACAAAAGAAGAAGAAGACTGCTCATCAGAGGTTGGAGAAAATAACTTCACTAGCTTTGAAAGGTCTCTATTGTAAACATGACCATTGCATCGCAGATCTACGGCTCTGACATGTCCATCTTTACCAGGATAGGTTTTCTCAATAATGGCAAGTGGCCATATACGAAGAGACGGAACATCCACTTTTTTGAGTGTGTCATCCTTAATTATAACACAGTCTCCAACTTTGAGATTAGTAGTGGACTTTAACCACTTCTGTCTTGCTTGTAAAGTCTGAAGATAGACACGTCTCCATCGTTGCCAAACTAGTTGGGATAAACATTTGATCTTGTCCCATCGCTTTAAGAGTTGTGGACTGTCTCCCGCTGGAGGGCGTTGAGGAAAAGAAAGTAAAGATCTGCCAATGATAAAGTGTCCAGGAGTGAGAATATCTTCATCTCCAGGAGTAGCTGTTTCGTCTCGAATAAGCGGCCGACTATTTAATGTGGCTTCAACATGAGAAAGTATGGTAACAAATTCTTCATACGTAAGGAAATGTTCTGGTAGTATCTTGCGAAGTAAAGTCTTCATTGACTTAACTCCAGCTTCCCAAAGACCGCCAAAATGAGGTGCTCGAGCTGGTGAAAAATGCCATTCAATCCTCTGAATGGTAGCCAAATGAGAAATTGCCTGCTTGAAATTGTTAGATTGCAATAGAGCATAACATTCAGTTAATTCTCGAGCTGCTCCCACTAAGTTTTTGCCATTGTCTGAATGTATAGATGATGGTAAACCACGACGGTCAGTGAATCTTGACAAGGCAGCAAGAAATGTTTCCGTTGTAAGATCCAGACATAATTCCAAATGAATAGCTCGAGTACGAAGACAAACGAAGAAACAGATTTACGACTTAACCTTAACTGGACGACGAGTATGACCTTGACGAATGAGAAATGGACCAGCAAAGTCGAGTCCAACACATTGAAATGGAAAAGGTGAGCTGTTGTCTACTCTGTCAGATGGAAGATGGCCCATGAGTTGATGTAGAGTCTTTGAATAACTGCGACGACATGTAACACATTGATATGATATTGATTTTATCAACCTTCTCAAACTTATGATATAAAAATCAGTAGAAAGAATAGCAATGAGAGTACCTGGACCTGCATGATGACAATCTTTGTGACGCTGATTAACTAGAAAACGAGTGAAGTTTGACTTTCCATGAAGAAGAATGGGGTGTTGAGATGAGTATGGCAAATTAGACTGCTGGAGTTGTCCACCCACACGCACAGTTTTTGTTTCATCCAAGAAAAGGTTCAGTGAGGCAAAACGTCTTGGTTGGCTCACTGATTCCTTCGACTTAAGTTGTGAGAAAATCTCAGGGAATGACTCCTGCTGAGCCAAGGAAATAAATAGAGAATGAGTTTGCTCAATCTCTGACAAGTGCAAAGTTTTACTTAGTTCTCTGTCACTAACACATTTTCTAGCATTGGATAGAAACCATCGAATCCAAGTATAAATTCTGACACAGTGATGGAGAGAGGAAAAATTCTTCCAAGGAAGTTCAGTTGTGGTTCCTGAAATCTGTACAGAATTTGCACTTGCAACTTTCTTTTCTTCAGGTAAGTTGACACAAATACTCTGGGTAGAGACAGGCCATTGTACAGGAGGAAGAGAGAGCCATTGAGGACCCTGCCACCACAAGGAGCAGTTAAGAATTTCTGCTGGCATCAATCCCCTGGAGATGTGGTCAGCTGGATTGTCTCTAGTAGAGACATGTCTCCACTGTAAAGAGGGAACTACAGACAAAATCTCACAGACACGTACAGTAACAAATTGTTTCCAAGGTTTATCAGGTTTACTTAACCAACCTAACACTACCATACTGTCTGTCCAGCAAAACAAGTGTTCAGTAGATATATTGAGGTCTCTTGCAGTGGACTTCAGGAGGCGAACACCTTCCCTTGCTCCAGATAGCTCAAGCTTTGGAATAGTTTGTTTTCGAACAGGAGTTACTCTTGCCTTGGAAGTTAACAGGGTGACAGATATTGATGTGTCCTCATGGATGCTTCTAAGATAGACTACCCCATCATATCCCTTCTCTGAAGCATCAGTAAAGAGATGTAATTGACGATCTATAATAGGAGATAGAGACAGAAAGAGAGGACGAGGAATAGCATGATCAGATAATAAATGTAAGTCACTAGACCACTTATTCCAAACTGTAAGATGTTCTTGAGGAATAGGATCATCCCAATTAAGTTTGAGCTTCCAAAGATGCTGAAGAAATGCATGGATTGTGATAATAACTGGTCCAAACCATCCCATAATATCAAAGACTTTAGCTGCTGCAGAAGCCACAGAACGTTTGGTGGGTACCTCATCTACGGACAGAGTTGGTAGGGAAACATAAAATACATCACGAAAAGTATCCCAGTGAATTCCAAGACATTTTCCATGGAGAGATGAATCAGTTAGCAAAATTATGGTCTTCTCATTTTCTAGTAAGTCTTCAGGAATGCGATTTAGGAATGCTGGTGAATTACTGCGTATTTTCCTGAGAAGAAAACCTGCTTCCTGGCAGAGATCTGTGGATTGCTTCCAAAGTTCATAGGTAGAGTCAACAGAGTCTGAACCTGTCAACAAATCATCCACATAAAAACTGGATTTCACAATACCTGATGCCAGAGGATACTTTAGAGACATGTCATCAGCTGCTTTCTGGAGAACACTGGTGGCAATGAAAGGTGATGCTTTCACATCGAATGTTAGTCTGGTCATTCGACAGTCTTCAATCTGTCCATCCTCCCCCCTCAAAAGAAAACGATGATAGTCTCTTTCAGCTGGGGATAGATGAATGCACCTAAACATCTTGCTGATGTCCCCAGAAAAGACAACCTTATGGATCCTGAATTTATGAATGAGAGTGCTGAGGAGAGGGTAGAGAGTAGGTCCAGACAATAATGTGTCATTGAATGAAGATCCAGACATTGTTGAAGCAGAAGCATCAAAGACTGGTCTGTACTTGGTTGTGGTTGAGCTGATTTTTGTAACCATGTGAACTGGAAAGTAATAACACTCAGACACAGGTTTATCAAGGTCTTTATGGGGTACAAGTTCGGCATGGCTTAGTGATATATATTCTAACATAGCTTTGTGAAATTCCTCCAACAAACCTCTACTCTGAAGAGAACGCTCATTGAAATAGAAGCGTCTAAGAGCCATACTTCTTGACTCACCCAAAACTGGTGGGGACGACTTTCGAGGCAGAGATACCCGATAGGCACCATCAGGTAGACGTGAGCATGAAACCTTGAATTGATCAAGGGCTGACTGATCTTCAGGTGAGTGCTGTGTCTCATCCTCAGGGACTGAATTGATCCTCCAAAGTCTCTCTAACTGGATATCAAGAGATTCCTCAGAGCTATCAGATGTGGCAAGTGTGACATGAGAAGAAGAGCTTTCTTGGACTTCCTGCAAAGAGGGTCCAGATGCTGTCCAGCCATTCTTGGTCTTCAGATAGGTAGTGTTCAATTTGGCAACTACCACAGCAGAACCAGTGAGGCATTCCCATTCTCCAACTGTCTTCTGATCTCCCTTCATCCACTTATTTGTGTCTTCAGAAGATAGAAGAATGTCTACTTCAGCACCATCTGAACCTGTATGACAATCAGCATTGGGATATACATTCAAATCAGACATAACCTTTCTATGGAGATCCAGGTCAACTCCTTGGTTAACCTTGGGGAGTTCATGAACAATTTGGCATTGGATAGTAACAGGTTCTTCTGATGGGTAATTAAGTGACTGCAGCTGAACTTGGGTGATGTAAGTAGATTTGACTGTTCCACCAGCAACTCCTAAGATATCAAGATGCCTGGAAGAGAGTGGAGCACGTAGTAATTTAGCCATCTTCTTTGTGATGAGTGTAGCTTCGGACCCTGGATCCAGGAAAAGACGACCAAATCTTGAGGCATGTTCAGATCTGATATCTGCCATAGAAGTTGCTAGAACTCTGGAAGAAGAATCTTTAGTAATTACAGCATTAATCCTAGCAGCTTCAGTCACTGGAGCAGGAGATTCCTCATGGAGGAGACTGTGATGAACACGTCCACAACTGCGACATCTGCCTGGATTACGACACTGAGTGGCCGAGTGGCCAGAAGAAAGACAATTAAAACACAAGTGTAATTCCCTTACCACCTGGCTGCGTTGTGTAGGTGTCTTGTCTTTGAAAGTCTGACATTGAAAAGCCTTGTGTCCTTCTCCTTTACAAATGGAACAGATAGACTTGTTTTCTTGAGACCTGGCTTCCTGGGACCTGGCTTTATTGTCCCTAGATCTAGTCTGAGAGACTGTAGCTCGTTTAGGTCCAGCAGTAGGCTTGCAATTGGTCCCAGAAAATGTATAAGATGATTGATCGTCATCTTCACGACCTGAAAGGCGTAATGAGGATTGCTGAATGAAGTCCACTACTTGACTTAGGACAGGTGGGTTTGTAGATACTCCCTCAAAGCGGTCCCATTGTTCCCTGCACTCCTTTGAAAAAGATTGGATCACCAAATAAGCTACTATATGCTCAAAACTAGCCGCGTCAATCTCTTGAAGTCCACGAACATGATAATCCAAATCATTGGCCAAATGATCAATATCTTCTTTTTTCCGGTTTACAGTGGAACGAATGGTCAGGGCCTTCCAGTGAAGTGGGAAAAGAATTCGTGGCATGGCATACTTGGACTTAAGGCGATCTAGCATGTATGAGTATGATCCTTTGGATGCTGTTTCTGCAACTTCCCTAGCTTTGGGACACTGCATAGCCTCTATGAGAGCATTTTTTTGTGAGGTTCAACCATTCCTCGTTCAGCCTTGATAGTCTCCTCGAAATTCTCCCAAAATTTGTTCCAATGGAGGGGATTTCCATCAAAACGAGGTAACTTTATTTTAAGTTTGTTGACTTTGTAGTCAGATGGTGAGTCACTAGTAAAAGAAGAAGAAGCAGAAGTAAACCTTTCATGACTCAACTGCTCTTCATTCAATCGTTGCATGAGTTTCTTAACTCCCATCATGAGATCAGAACCATTATCAGAAAGTGATGATACTTCAGAATAAGTGATAGTGTCCCTGTGAAATTCCATAACCTTTGATTTAAATTCAACTGTTTCAGCTCAACCTGTGATTGTATTGAGTTGATCAAGATCTTGCAGAACAGATAAATTAAATAAGAGTTCTTGACCTTTTAAGTGCAATTGCTTGACTTTAAATAGTTTATGAGGTGTGGTTAGTGAAGCTTCTCCTTTAGCTAGAATTGGTTCCGCTCGTTCTTGCTCTTGCTCTAAGTTGAAATGCTCGTCCTTAGCAGAAAGTTCTTCGAACTTGGTTTGAAGAGCACGATAGAGTTCAGAGGAAAAGGTAACTTTCGATCTCCATTTCGTTTAAATTCTCGATCGGTTGCTCAATCCAGTCCATCACAATATTTTCGTGCGTTTTCAATTCATCAAAAATTCATCTGGGAAATGTCTATGGGCACGCTTTGTGAGTAAGGTTTCCTTATTCCATTGATAAAAGAATTTACTGCGATTGGAAACGCCCTGTTGTTAATACAAAATGGGTGCTGTAACAATACGTATCTAAATTGCATGAATAGGAGTTACAACATTAAAAGTTTCATGTAATGTTCATTTATCTTATGTTCAACAAAAAGCCTTTATTTATCAACTCCATGGAATTTGTTCTTTTTTTTGTTTGCATTGGACTTAAAAACTATATTAAAGCATTTTTTTTTTTTAAGATACAAATTTGGAAGTCCCTAGTATTTTGGTCTTCTAGATATTGAGATCTCTTAGGTCAAGTAGTAGGTAGCTAAGAATAGCTGACTAGCTAAGTTGTGTTAGGATGAGATAGTCCAGTATTTGAGTTAGGAAGGTAATTTTTTAACCAGTAAGCTAATTTACAGGGATTGGAAATGCCCAGTTGCTAATACAAAATGGGTGCTGTAACAATACGTATCAAATTTTTTTTCAGCTTTCTCATTTTTTTCTGCTGAGTTTAAAATGATAGCTAGTGACACAGAGACCGTAATATCTGCAGTAAGCACCATTAGGACCTGAATCAGGAAGTTGGAGTCTGTAATAAGTGTTTGACTAATCTTCTAGAAATATATCCAATAGAAGGCTCATGAATTGTTTAATAGACTTTCCAGGAAAGTAATTGTGCAGTATTCATAGATGGTCACAAATTTAATTGAGTAATTAATGTTAAGGTTGCTCAGTTGCATTATTACAGTACACATGAACAAATTTAAATGGATATCTTACACTGATTAAAGCTTTATTAATGTAAACTTTCTAGGCACATCCCTATACCATTAAAGGGATCAAAATCATAATGTTTATTGCATTTACTAGTACATTACACACAAGATTCAATTGTATCAGTATCAGTTGCCTATCTAGCAAAGGGATTGTGACACAAACACTACACAATTTAATTGAAGGTGTTATTTTCATTATGTCCATTGAAATGGTTCACATGTATGGTTGTTTATTTAGACTAGTTTGGCTTCAAACCTGCAGTTTAAGTTTCTTTTCTAACCAGCTAAAGGGATTATAACAGTTTTGGTGGAATGACTGCAAAAGGGTAGAAATTATTTCAAGCACTATTTTTTGTACATTAGAATATAATACAGTAACCTAGAAGTAGTTATTCACCGAGTTAGCTCGCCTTATGCAGCTCTGGGTAGGTAGTTAACCAGCTTTGAGAACCGCCAACGAATGTAAGAAATGTTACACGCTTAAGAGATTAGCATTTTGTGCAGTTTATACAGGCGCACGTGATCCGTTTCCAATCCCGGTAGAATTCTTTTATCAATGCTTATTCATTGCGAGTTCACACCCACCGTCTATTCTCGTTAATGATATTCATGAACCCTAATCTACAGGGTGTGGCCCTTGTAGCGTGAAAAATTCCTCTGGGAAACAAATATGCGCTCGCTTTTTGAGCATGGTTGATTGGAGTGGTCGCTATGACATTCAAAATTTATAGCTATAGCTAATTCTAAATATTCATAAACAACAACCAGGCCAGTTGATTAGCTGAGAGCTTGTTGCCAATATTTATAGGAACTAAAAATTGAAGGACAACTGAATTGTTTGCAGATAGTGTAGGAGTGAACCTATCTCTGGAAAAAATTGCAAGGTTGGTGTTGTAGCAAAGTTTAATGACATTACACTACTTGTACTTCTAAAGAGAACACTACTAAATTTAATGACATTACACTACTTGTACTTCTAAAGAGAACACTACTAAATTTCATGAATAGGAGTTACAACATTAAAAATTTCATGTAATGATAAAACTGTTCATTTATCTTATGTTTCAAGGTTTCAACAAAAAGCCTAGCTGGCTAGCTAAGTTGTGTTAGGATGAGATTGTCCAGTATTTGAATTAGGAAGTAATTTTTAACCCTCAGCGCGCATGCGCAAGAGGGTTACAGTAGTCCTAGTGTCATTCTGTCACTCTGTCTGTCAACAGGCACTTCTGGAAGGTAGGAACCAGCCAGGCTCTGAAAGCGGCATCAAACAGCAGTATTTCACGAAGTAAGTTCCTTTAATGTGCCAGAATTTTGATTTTGGACTTCATTTTCCAGAAAAAAGCGAGTCTTTCCAGAGCCGTGCGATCGTAGGCTTACAGCGGGAACCGCCCCTTAAAAAACTTGCTTGTCACGTGAGCCAGCTTGCAGGTTGCAAATCACTTTTAAATAGCTAACAATTACATGCATTTAGCGTGAGGTGTTGCGTTGCGTAGTTGTCGAGTGAGCAAATACCTAACCTAAAAGTCTCTGGTTCGAACCTGAAAGATATCACCCTTATCTTGATGAGTAAGATTTAACGATCTTTCTTCACCAAGAGTAGAATTTTCATGGGATTATACCAAGTCACAAACTGGAGAATAGTTACTATGGCATTCAATACTTTTTTCCTGATAAATTTTTAGAAAATAAAAGGCAACAACTAACAAAACATTGGCTGGTTTTAGTAGCAGAGAGCTCTTTTTTTTAAGTTAGATTACTTAAGAAAATTGAAGTATACTGACTGGATTTTGTTGTAGTGAGCTAAAATTAGCTAATTGTTTATGGTAATCAATTTTAACTTAAATACAATTACAAAAATGGCCCCTTAAATTGATAAATGAACTATAAGCTCAGGTAAAATAAATATATTGTGTAGCCATATTAACTTGCCATGACAGATTAGCTTGACTTTAGCTCTTACTTGCCCAATGTGTGCGCTCAAGCTTGACAGAGAGAATAGAAAGAAAAACTATGTTGTTGCTTTAAATACATGCTTAACTTTAGCTCTTACTTGCCCAATGTGTGCGCTCAAGCATGACAGAGAGAGTAGAAAGAGAAACTATGTTGTTGCTTTAAATACATGCCCAATGTCGTTTCTTACACACACACACACACATGCACACATGCACACATGCACACACGCAGGCACGCATGCACACATACAGGCATGCATGCACGCACAAATACACACACACACACACGCATGCATACACACACGCGCGTGCACACACACACAAATATCATTCCTTATTGTAGTATAGTTTACACAACTCCTGTACTATTGCTATTTTGGGACTACCCTCCTCCTGTCAATAACAAATAGAATGACTTTGGAATGACATTATCGTGCACACACCTTGTACTTGTTCATTATGTCAATAGGATTATGTTCTTTTGTTTCAATGGTCTTTTGTTATTAATTTTTTTCATTATGTGATTATCAGCTACTATTTCCCAGCCTGGATGGATGGCAAGTTATATATTCTTAGTTTTGTATCATTTGTTCGGTTCTTACCTTGTCCAGTCGTGTGTACATTACCTTTACTCTTGCTTGTTCTTAATAATTTTATTATTACACTAAAACTTATGGAGGCAAGCATTACCTTAGGGTGTACTGAGGCTAGCTACTAAGTAGAACTCTGGTAGCAGCGTTAACTTGGGCAGAGAGTTAGCAATACAGCTTTACTTTTCCAAGCTCACTACATCTTTGGAGGAGTGCCAGTCGTGAGGGAGACACTTTTTTTATTCACCCCCCCCCCCCCCCCCCCCACAGCTATGTTAGTACTGGAGTTGTAAACTCTTCAAGAGTGTGTGATAGCTCGGGAGTGTACGGTACGTTTACCTGACTTCGGAACGGGTGCGGCCAGTGTGGCCGTGCGGTCATGGTGCACCAGTAATTAAATTAAAAAGGTAGAGTATCTATTATTATTTATTTTTTTTGTACTCTATACCGGATCTCGCAGTTTCAACACCCTCCTTTCCCTTTAATTTTGACCCATTCAATTTTGACTAGTAGACGAATTTCATTCTTTTTGCAATCTGTTATAATTAATAGTTCAGTGTGAACAATAAAAGGACATATAAGGATATGAAAGATTAAATATTGTTAATATGAACTACTTACTCCAAGAATTTAACTTTGGAAAATTTTTAAGGATAATTTACAGCAACGATTTTTCCTCATGTTTAGTATTACAAAATACTAAATCTTGTGACCATAAGCTTAGTGCAATAGTTATGAGGCATCCTGGATGTCTTGTAAAGAGAGTATGAAGTAGCTCATGAAGATGTAAGGATAGCATTCATTTTAATAGCTTCAATATTATATGGATATATAAAACATAGCTTCATATCACCTAATTTTTGTTTATGAGATTTGTGACATAACAAAGAACTTCGCTAAAAATGTTGCTGATATTTTTCCTAAGGTAATAATAATCCTTGGACTTGATTAAATAGCTGAGTTGTTTCAGGAATTAGCTAAGCAACAATGGATATTTTATTCTCTCATTGTTTTTTTATTTGAATACTCTACCAAAATAATCAAAGAATTGGTCTTGTAGAGAAGCTAAATTTTAAATTAAATTATACTTTAGTTCGTCCGAAGTTCTGAAAACTGATAACCCCAAACAATGGCTTCCGGTACCTCAAATGATGAGCACCATCAATCAGCATCTGCTGCAACTAGTGTAAGTTCAATATAATTAATACTCATTTGAACCAGTTAGCTGTGTATGTGAATTTATAAATGCCTATTCTATTAGCTATACTTTTGTCTAATATAAACTTTATCCTCAATCTTTTTTTATAGTGGAGCAAAAAACAAGATACCTTAAAGAATATTATTGAAAAACTCCTGCCAGAGTGTCGAGGTGAGTTTGTCTATTTATTTTTGTTAAGTAAGTTCAGTAGTACTTTTATCTAAAGTTAGCCACTTGTTTTTCTTTCAACAAAACTTATGCAGTTTTTGTGTTGTGACATAAACACTTTAAATCCTTTAGGTCCTTCTTGGAAAAACACTATTTCTCACCTTGAGGGCAGGGAAACTACTGCAGTATCCCTCAATGTATTCAGGACTCCAAAGCTTTGGGGCTTCTGGAGTTTAAAAGCCTAATTTATATACTGAGAGTCTACCTGAATAGTGAATTACCACCAAAATTAAAGAAATTACATTCTCAAATTTATCGTATTCTCAGCACTACCAAGTGCTATTTGTTAGAACTTACTGGGTTGCGTATAATTCTGAATAAATGTTTGAATATTTAATTAGTGTACATTGTGGAACAAAAGGGTCCTGGCTTAGATTTTTTCAGATAATGCAAAAGTACATCACTATAATTATGGTTTAAGCACATAAGCTATGGTCAGATTCAGCTTGATTAAAATTGGACTTAACAAGTTAGATCCACTAAGAGAAAGTGGACAGATTATTTTTGTTTATATGTAAGGATAAGTCAATAGAAGAAAAGAGGAAGAATACTCAAAACCTATACTAATTATTACATTCTAATCCAGTCGAATAATTTAATGAAATGATGAAGACCTTGCCTTAGCTCACACAATTTTACAATGATTAATATATTTATCCCTGTGACTCAAAACGGAGATGTAGTAATATGTATCTATTTGTAATATTTATATGGTATGATGAAGGTACAGACATCATTGATGAAAAAATGAAAGATTGTAAAGGTAACATTACATATATATGTAATAAATTATACGAAATAAGATAAATGTGATTATTAAGAATCTGTTGGTTTTATAAAAATGGTTAATAAATTAAAGTATATTTTGTATTTCAGTTACAACTCATTTAGTTTCACATGACTTTGCTATCTCACTTTTCCAATGCTAATTCAATTAAATAAAAATTTTCATCAAGTTTATATGTTGTACTATTAAAGTGCATTAAATGTGATCCACTTGTACAGTAACTTGATATGAATTAGTCACACTTAAGATGTCAGTATATTAGTATTATTTGAATTATTTTTTATGTGTAGATCTTTGGTTTAAAGATAGTGATGAAAAATTCAAGGAAAAATTTCGAGTTCAGGTAAATTTTCTCTTCGACTGTAATATTTTTAATGAAATGATAAATTTTGAATATTTAATGAAAATGAGTGTGCATGTGCTTAGAATACATTAAATACTCTACCTAAATCCCCTGTTGAATTTACTCAGTTAAAATATTTTTTGATTGTTTATAGATGAAATTGTTCAATGATCCTATTCATGGATCTGTTCAATTAAATTTACTGGAGGATGCTATTGTGAACACACCAGAATTCTATAGGCTCAAAGAAATAAAACAATTAAGTAAGTCATCTTAAAAAATGGATAATATGTACATATAAAGTGCATATAAAGTTGATATTGGTAAGTAGAAGTAGATATGTAAACTGTGCTATGTTTATGTTTGTGAATTGTTACAACAGATAAAACAGAAAATTTGAAAGTTTCATGAATTGTATAAAATTATTGCAGTTTAATATTTCAGCCTCTGTTGCCCATATTGTTTGACTGGTAAATTCCTGTAAGTCCTGTAAGTTGCCAATAATACCCACTACCTCAGCTGGGAGTATTATGCTATTATACTTGATGGTCGCAAATTGTTTAAAATTTAATGATTTATAAGGTGTCCAGTGATGCAATCATATATGTAATTTCAATCATGGAATAAGATATAAGTAATGCAAAGAAGCTAGCACCATTAGTATTGTGAAAATAATCAGGTGTATTGTAATTTTAAAATTAATATACTGTGCAAAAGGGTTAACCCTTTCGTTCCGGATCCCGCTTTGAAGCGGGTGAAGACCGATTGACTTCTCCGAATTTTTTAAAATAGTTACTTTATAGCTAGAACCTTCAGATTGCATACACAGGTGCCCAATGCATTGGAGAAGCATCTAAAATAGCTTTCAGCCAGGACTGCTTCGACAGTACCTCACAGCAGTTGCGTTTATTTCTTCCTCGGCAAAAAAAAAAAACATCGGTTCTCCGTCGAATTTTAAAAAAAGTTACCTTCTTCACAGCAGCTTCATTTATGGATCCAGTCATCTCCAGAGCTTTGTAGAAGCAGCAAAAAATTGCTTGAGCTCAGTAGCCTTCCATAACACATTGAAACAACCGCTTCTTTGCCGACCAAGACTTTGCGGTTTGACTTACTGTCTTCTCCATTTTTTATAAAATCGCCAGTTCAACTGGGGACCTCCCTATTACGTACAGTCTTAGGTAATGCTTATTACATCATAGGAAAAAAGTGAGCGTGTCGTGTGACCCCGGTAACTATGCAAAAAAAATTTTTTTTCAAAGTCATTTTTTGGAAGATGGCGTCTAGAAATTACAATGCGGTGCAAGTTTTATACTTGCTTGATGCTGACTCTAGCGACTCAGGATCAAGCGGAGAGAAGGGAGACGACATCTAGGGCTATAGGAGGCCCTGTATCAGGGTTGGTGGACCAGACCCCGTCAACTCTGATACTTGAAAATGGGAGTCAAGAAGATGATCGAGGTAAGCTTGTCTTTCTCTTGTCTTTGTCTTGAAAAATAGCCAGCTTCTGTTGTGGAAAGGACTTATTTATAGCTATATTGAGATAGAGTAAGCTGTTTAGCTATAATATATATATATTTCTTTGAGTTTTGAGATTTGAAAGTGGCTTGTGGTTTTTTGAACAAATTCAAATTTTCAAAAAAAATTAAAAAAGTTTTTACCACATATACTACTAGGACCAGATGTAAATGCAGTCACCGACCCCGATTACGCAGATGAGGCGACAGGAGCAGAGTCTTCCAGTCATGAAGGAGAGGATACCAGACCTGAGTCTTCCAATGATGAAACACGAATAGGCAGCAGGTTCCAGTGATGAGGAAGAGGAAGTGGCTCCTCCTGCTCCGAGTTGTGGACGTCCTCGCGGTCGGAGAAGGCGGGAATCGAAGAACAAGAGTCGGGTGGATGAGGTAGGGGGAGAGTGGAAGAAAGATGACAACACACCCATTGATATTCCATAATCTTTTGTGTGATGGACCACAAACTTTGATATTTGTGGCTGCCCCCCCCCCCCCTGAACATCCCAAAAGTTGTAATATGTATTGTTATTGTCGTTGTCGTTGTCTGTGTTTTTGTGGTGTTGTAGTGGAGTTTCACACTCGATGTATATGTGTGTGCGTGGAGTTGAAATGTTATTCTGGTGCTTCCAGATCTAACCGGGGAGGGAACGAACTCGGGGGGGGGGGGTCTTTTCCAATCGGGGGGCTACTATGCCCATGTAAGTTGAATTTCATGTATGTGTGTGTGTGTACACCAGTCAATTTATATTATATATTTATTTTTATGATCTGTATTCACCTGTATCTTCTTTTTTCTAGTGTGTGTGTGTATGTGTGTGTGTGCATTTGTGGAATGAGAGAGAGCATCCGTGGACAAACAGTATGTGGCGCTTCCGTATACAACCTGGGAGGGAACTCTGGATCTTTTTGGATCGTGACTACTATGCCCATGTAAGTTGAATTTCATGTGTGTGTATGTGTGTGTACACCAGTCAATTTATGTATAATAAATTATACATTTATTTTTATGATCTGTATTCACCTGTAGCTTCTTTTTTCTTGTGTGTGTGTGTGTATGTGTGTGCGTGCATTTGTGGAAAGAGAGAGAGAGCAACCATGAACAAACAGTATGTGGCGTTTCCGGATCCAACCTGAGAGAGAACGAACTCGGTGGTCTTTTTCGGTCTGTGACATCATCCATGCCTGGTAAGTTGAATTTCATTTTTTCAACTTACTGATATTTGGGTGTCCAGCTAGGGCTGGGGGGGGTTATGGTACAAGAATGTCGGTGAAAAGTAATGACGGGGGAGGGGGGGTTATGGTACAAGAATGTCAGTGAAAAGTAATGACGGGGGAGGGGGGGTTATGGTACAAGAATGTCAGTGAAAAGTAATGACGGGGGAGGGGGGGTTATGGTACAAGAATGTTAGTGAAAAGTAATGACGGGGGAGGGGGGGCAATTCAGCGAGGCCAGCTGTTATGTTACAAATATCATTGTTGTCTTGTGTTTTTTTGGTATTGTATGGAGGTTCCGGATCCTATGGGAGGGATCGTTCAGTCTGTGACACCATCCATGCCGGGTAAGTTGAATTCCACGTGTGTGCTTGTACTGCTTTTCATTTTCAAATTACACTTTCTCAATACAACGATTGTTTCTCTCATGTACAGTGTGGAGTATACATACCAGGGTTCATACAGTGGGAGGCTAGCGCTGGGTTCCCCCCTAGAATTTTGGGAGTTGAATAGAAATGAACATTTAGGAAGCATTTATTTTCAGTCTGATATTGTATCCCATTATGTTCCTATCATAACTGAGTCATTTAGTGCATAGGACCGAACACTGATCATCAGTGTGAAGTATAGACTCGTATGCAAAGATGTGCATCAAAGTAGTGTAGGTTCCAAAAAATGGGTGTGGCGAAGTACACTCGGAGCCCCACCCCAAACAAAAATCCTGTATGAAACCGCATACAATACATCATAAAGTTGCAATTATATAGGATCATGAATAATTTGTTGTTTGTATTACAAATATCTTTGTTGTTTGTGTTTTTGTGTATATGAAATTGTTTTGTAGTGGAGCTCGACGTCCGATGGCATACGTTCCTTGTGGACACTCATAGATGTCTCCTACATGATCACAATCAGCACCACACACAACAAACAACATATTTTATTGTTGAACTAATATAATATTGGTATATAATGCATCAAACAATATTATTTCTATTTTATTTTATTTTTTTATTGATGGGAAAAGTGGATTTTTTGGGGGGGAAAATTTTTTTTTTTTGAAATATTAGTAGATGGCTTAAATATTATTCAATTTTCTCAATCAAAAAATGAGGGGAATCCCAAACTCTTGGTCTATTTAGTGATATATGGTTGCTATGGGGTTTTCCCAGCCAGCATCGAGTTAAAAAAATAAAACGGCAATGCTCTACTCCGCGGTAGAAAATTAGATTTTTCCGCGCGCGTCCAAACAATTCAGGAACGAAAGGGTTAAAACTATAGCTAGTCTGGCTTGAGATCATTCCTTGTGAAGTTTCATCTTTCCCTGTTTAGTCTTTGAACAAGAATATGATCTCTAATGGTATGTAAAACAAAACTTAAGTTTTGCTACATTAAACCATGTAATCATGATGTAATCTCTCTGCTCTTAGTTAATAAACTTCCAGCTACTAAATATAATCAGCTATTTATAGAACAGCAAATTAATATAACTCACTTTTGTACATAGTTTTGAATCAGTTACTTTGTATATGGTTTTACACAGGTGGAAAAAACCATGTGTTTCCTGGTGCCACACATACAAGATTTGAGCACTCTATTGGGTAATAAGACATTTATTATCATGCATTATAATTCTAATTATATCATTGTACAAGAAAAATAACATTTAAATTTATCTCTATAGCAATGACTAGGCCCTGCTGAACTATGCTAGTTTTTTTTTCTGGAATAATAGACATGAAATAGCGTAGTGGAATAACGCTAGAGTATTATAAGCATTTAAAAGAATAATAAAGAGAAAACGAGAATAATGAGTCCATATAATCCATAATTATGAAAGAAAATCAATTGTGTTTCATTTTCTCTTTCTCTTTTACAACAGAAGGACAGAAAATTGGCTATAAGGTAGCTTTTCAATTATTTGATTGAAGCAGATGGGTTTATGTTGTCGTTTCTGTTAGTGTACTTCGAAATGGGAAAATACTGTGAGTGCTGTCAACTCTGGCTCAGAGTCAGCAAGTCATCTGGAGGATCATGCTAAACATTTCTCTTCAGAGCAACGTAACTATCATACTGTATCAGAAATGATGTGAAAACATGAATTACCTATTACCATCCAACCTACGAAATTGAAAGGAAGATGGTGCATCCACTGCTGAGCATATTAAAAGTCTTTAATAACCCAATTCATGTACATTTTCTTCAAAATGTCTGGTAGGTTTCTCAATCCGAACTTTTATCAGCTGCAGCAGAGCATACTGTCTCCATTTATTGAACTTTTTTTCAACTACATTCAATATTTTACTGAAAGATTAGCTAGCTATATTGAATCAAACTCAGTATAACAGTAAGTGAGACTGATACTTGTACTCAGTCATTATATAACGTACCAACTTCGTGTAGCTAGTGCAATCGTTACTGTTTTGCTTATTTCTAATTGGAATAATAAGAGAATAATAAGAATATTTATGATAAATTTTTTGGAATAATAACACAATTTTTTAGAAATAAAAAATAATAATTAAAAAAATTCGAGCATAATCCAGCAGGCCCTATCAATGACTATTATTTGAATTATTGATAGGACTATGAAAATATCAATTTTTTTAATTTTCAACATATTTTCTGTGGGTGTAAAAAATAAGTGAAATGTTAACAAAATGATATGAGTAGCAGCACGCTTTTACACTAAGCTAAAAGTATGTCTGTTTTCAAACTTAAGTATATATGTGTCTGCTTTTACATTTAGCTATAAGTCTGAGAGATTTTACATGTTTGTGTTTATATAAGTACAGCTTATATTCAATATAGTTTATTACTCAATCGACTATTACCCTTTATGTGAGTGAAAATATACTTATGATTGTAATTCAATGAATTTGTATTCTCTGCCATTACATATAATCAGTTTTCCTCTCCTGCTCTCATTTTTCCTGAACTATCTCAGCTTTTCTTATTCCCTCCTTTCCTTTCTTCAGCTATTTCTACTGTGTCATGGAATCCCTTCTACTTTGTCTATTTCTCCTGCTTCCAAATTTCTCTGTCCTTCTTTCATGATTATGGACTTGGTTTTATGAAACTATGACCTTCCTGTTGATCTTTTGTACTTTGCCTTTCCTTTTGAATCCTTACGCTGCCTTCCCTCGCTGATTCCATCTGTTCTTTAGTTACAATTGATCGCCATCTACTGAATGTGATGATACTGTACCCATTTTACTGAACTGTTTAAGCTCATGAACTAAATCATCGTCTGACACACAAACATATTATTATGCACAAGATTTATATATACATGTACGTATATATTTGAAATGTTTCTAGAATTTGTACATTCCTGATACAGTCTGGCTTTGCTTTGGTTATAAACAAAGTGTTGTTTTTGTGTCTCAAAAACTAGAGTGTGCGATCTCGCTGGAAAATTTATAAAGCACTTGAAGGAAAGAAGTCTAAAAGAGGAATGCACTGAAGAGCAAGTACTTTGTGTTCGTCTAGCTGCCTTATGTCATGATTTAGGTGAGCTTAGTGAAAAATTATTGTCTTTTTTTAAATTTTAATGAGTCTAAATATGGTTGTAAAGGACATGGTCCCTTTTCTCACTTATTTGATGCCAAAGTAACATCTAAAATTTGCTCTGACGTAAGTATTACATTTAAATGAAAAGAAAAACTTTTTAAATAAATTCTTGTTTATTTTAATGAATTTTCTATGGGGCAAAATAATTGGACGCGATTCAGTAAACAATAATTACAAGTTTATTTTAATAGAAATTTGTTCAAATATTTATTCAAGGCAATAATAATATATTTATCAATATACATACTTACTACACAATGCAAGATTTGAAAATTTGCTTATGTAACTGTTTACATAATCGTTTTAGTTGAAAATAAGAAAAATGAAACATGAAGAACTTTCAGGATTTATCTTCAAGAGAATACTGATAAAGCATAAGAAAGTACTTGTCATGTTTGTGAGATGTTCACTTACCTTTAAAGATATTGGCATCATAGAAAATATGATAAATTGCTCAGAGGAAGTGATGGTAAGCGTATTTGTACTAATGTACATTAAACAAAGCATGTGGTGTTATAATAGTACTAATAATAATTTAGATAAAGTTCTGCAAAAATGTACAGATATTCCTGTGAAGTTATTTAGTATGTTGTGGTGAACTACTTATAGTATTCAATAGTAATAGCTTGTTATTTCTTTGAAGAGGAATTTTGTTTCAATTTCTGACTTGATAAAATTGAATTACATTGGGTGAAATTCGTAAAACAACAACAAAACATAAATGGATAATAATAGTAGTTCACTGATTAGTGTGAATATTAAGTGAAATTAAAGACAGTATATTGTTCATTTTTATGCTCTTCTACTTGATGGATTGAAGTCTTTAACGAGGAGTGGTGAAGTATTTTTTAACTTGCACTATGCAATTTTTATCATTACTCAGATGTAAATTTTTTTCCAATATTGAACAATCTCTGAAATAATTTTAAATTAAATTTATTATTGGTTTAATATTTGTAGAAAAATGTTTTACTCGGTAACTCTTTGGTTGTAGAAAAACGTAACTGAAAAGGAAAAATACCTTTATGAGGTAATCTATATACGATACTTTTGATATTAACTGTACCATTTCTTGAATTATACTTTCAGCTAACATGTTCAGCAGAATGCTACATCAATATTAGCAGTTTATATGACAGACATTTTTATGTCCGCTTAGAAGTGGTTGTATGTATCAATGTGTGATAAATATGATAAAAAAAACAAACATTGGGAAACATAATATTGTATGCATAATTATACTGTGAAAATTGACTGCCCTATACATGTATATTACTTTTGTGAATATTAAATTTGTCTATAGAATGAAAGTAGTTATATCAAAGAATGTATGGCAGGGAAGGAGTAATTCAGTATTGTCAAAATTAAAATGGTATTGCAATACTTGAAAAAGATTGTTCAGTGCTTCTTAATACTTAGTCATTATTCTGCAACTTTAAAGTTACTGTAATTTTATATTACATGTGGGTATATCTGAGAACTAATTTATTATCCTAATGATTCATTTGGGACAGAAATTCTTAAGTAAATAGAGCTTATGTTATTTGTATTGAATGAGTCTGATTAGATGTAATGTAATATGACAAATCGTGAATGTATTTTCAGATCGTTGCCAATAAATCCAGTGGAATGGATGTGGATAAGTGGGACTATATTGCTCGTGACTGCCACTACCTGGGCCTAAAGAATGAATTTGATATGGAGTACGACCAATAATATAGGATTTTGTTACTTTCGTGGTTAATAATACTGAAGTTTATTTGTTATAGCTAATGTTGAGAATTGAATGCATTGATCTGTTTGTATTATTCTTATGGAAATATACAAAGTGAATAAAGATGAGGTGTGTATGTGTATATATGTGCACATATAACATATTTCTATCATGAGCTTGAAAATTGTACATTTACCATCAGAAAATTTAATTTCTTATTTTAATTAATATATGTGTATAGACGATGTATTGCTCTTAGCAGCATAGTACAAAATGACAATGGTGAATATCACGTAGGATTTCGAGATAAGGTTGGTTCATGATAATCAAGTGTTGCAATTATCTCGCATTTAAACACCATTATGAATTTAATGCCAGGAAAAGAGCAATGTTTACGGAATGTTTCGGACTCGTTGTGTCCTCCATCAGAAAGCTTACTCCCACATGACAGCCAATGCAGTCGATTTAATGTAAGTATGTTTTTGTCATGACAGACATATTAGATCAAGTTGAGACACAAGACATCATTGTATACAAGTAGTTAAACTTCAACAGAACAAAGTATAGAACAGACACATTAAAATTAATGGTATATATATTGCAAGTTTTAATAAAAATTGTTCAATAGTATTTTATTAGTGAATAATTAGTTAGGAATATCCGACTCTTGGTAGCTATAAGTCTGTTCATGCATCATTTTCTAAGAATTTTGTATGTTCATTATTTAATAACTAGACTAGTGATGCACTAGCTATTTCATACACACTGAGCTTATGTTGAATTGCTGTAAGTATGACTGATCCGTTGTATGTTTACTCCATTCATGTACAGTATATACAAAAAGTGGGGCACAGTAATGTTTCAATTATGTATAATAATGCGTTGCCTGTCTGTCAATAACAATGACAATAGTGTATTCTGAAATGGTTTGGTAAAGCATCAGCAGAATGAGTAGGTAAAGCATCATCTATAATGGCAATGTTGTATGTATTCATGAAATTGAGCCAGGTTGGTAAAGTATCATTATAATCAAGAAAAATAATAGAGAAAATACACATGAGAAAAAAAAGAGGACTGATCGGTCAAGAAAAGTAAGTGAGAAAATAAGCGAACTGATGTAACAGGTAGCAGTTTAGTTGCTAGTGATTATTCAGAAATTAAGTTATTACTTAACTACACATGTGTAGGATTGCAGATGCTTTATTGGAAGCTAAAGGCGTGCCTCTAAAGCTACCATCTGGTTCTTCTACATCACTTCAAGATATAGTAAAGAATATTATGGCAGTGAAGGATAGCTTGGATAAATTGGATGGCTATATCTACTTGACTGATTCTATTTTAAGTGCTCTGTTGATAATACCAAATGAAAGTAGTGAGGGCTTAATAAAGGTGAAGAAAAAGAACATTATTGTTTATATGATCATAGAGCTATTATAGACATTTATATAAAAATATTCTAGAACATTACTATAAATATACCAGCATACTAGCAATAGTAAGTGATTGTTTTTTGTTCACTCACAAAAATGCATGTACTCTTGATTAAGTTATGTTATTATATAATTATATAAATACATAAATTATAAATTATATTTGGTACCGTTATTAGAAGTTGATGAATCTGCAGTATTTTTTTCTAAGAGCTTTCCACTCTACCTTTGCAGGCTCAAGAAATTATACAACGAATAAGGGAACGAAGGCTTTACAGATCAATCTGCTCTTGCTCCTTCTACAGTGATGAATATACAGTATGTGCTTAAGTCTGCACTTGTACATTAATAGTAGAAATAAATTTCTTGTATAGACCCCTACAGAAATTGAAGCAGCACTAGATGCTGAGTTCACAAATTCAGACTACGTTATGGAGGTAATTTCTTTCTCATTTATAATTAAGTTATAAAACTAGTTTATTAGAGCTGCTTTGTATAGTTGAGTGTGTGGATGTATTTATTTCAATCAAGCAGCAAGTGATAAAATACTTCACATGTAAAGAGGAACTGCCTATAATATATGTCAGCAGCTATGCTTTTTTTGCAAGGGGATAGAGATATCAGTATGGATTTAGTATAAAGTTATCACTGGGACCCTGCCACTGTTAAATATAATAAAACACAGCCAAGTCCCAATAACCACAAATTAGATAAATAGCTGTAATAGAATCACAGTAAACTAAACAGGAGTTGCCAAGAAAGCAAGAAAGGAAAATAACTGCTGTAAAAATAAAAAGTGCATGAATTTTAAGTAAATAATGATTGCTACAAAGTTCAAGGAGTTTTGAAGTTAAGTGATATGTTCGGCGATATCAGGGAATCACTATTAGTGTGATAATGGTTAAAAAGAGTGCCTAAATATTATGTTTTAATGGAAAATAGAATCCAAGAACATTGCAAGCTAATGAATAATTGTACTGATTAATTTTATAGTAAGCTTTATAATTTGTTTTTACTTAGATGGTTCCCATTAAGTATGCTTCAGAGAAAACTGAAAGGAGTGGAGATCCTGTTGCAAACAATGTGTATTTTTTTAACAAGGTAAATCATAAAGAGCAGGATAATTGACAAATTCTGTATAATACTGGTAACTTATACTTTTATACATGTATAGAACTTGGAATCTTTAAAGAAGTACATGCTTTACTTTTACTTCTATATATAATTGGTTCTGCATTAGTTGTAATAAAAAATGGAAATCTTTCAGCCATTTTTACTACAACCATAAATGATACTTTAGTTAAAATTGAACAATGTCCTCACAGAGGTGACAGAGCTAAGACAAAAATAATTGTTGAAGTGATAAAGCTTACCCTTACAACCATAAGGCTACAACAAGTGCATACTGAAGGAAGTACTACAGTATTTCTATTCATAACATATTCATTAATTTGTTATGGCTCTGAATAACACCATTAGTTTTTGTGTCTACTTCTTCACATAGTCTCTATCAATACGATGATGTTTTCTAATTGCGAGCTAACCACTTCAGATTTATGTAATACTGACCCTCTTCTGATACAGTTTTATGAGTTACCTTGACATCATGAAGAGTATTACAAAAAATATATATTCATGACGTAAGACTGATTGATTTTTCCAGCAAATGCATGAACTGTTTCAATAAAAAAAGGCTGGTTTTATTGAGTGGTAATTGCAGTGACTTCTCAGAATTCAGGTAATCAGGGCAACAACTGTGGTTGTACATTTTGTTTTTTAATTGTCTGTGATTCTTGAGTCAAATTATTTGGAAAAACATTTTGTTACACTTAAGTTAAAAATCATAGCTGGTCTATGAATCTACACTGTTAAAAATGGGCGCTCCAGAAAATCATCAAATCCTCACTACATGTTATTAATGTGCTGATACTTTCAGAATTTTATGTACAAAATTGTTATTGATTTATAACTTAGCTTAATGATAGATTTATAATAATCTTAGAACATTTTCATTAGTTTGGACTATAAATTATTGTGCCATTACTTGTATGTCCCTAAAAAATGGCTGCTATTATTGGAACATATACAACTATAGGAAAGTTCTGGAAAAGCTAAACCGGGGGCACTTGAAAAGGTATAGTTAACAGTATAAAAGGATTACTAACATTCAATGGATTGTATTTTGTATTTTCAATTTAGGATCCCGGAAACAGTAATGTGGTGAGAATACAAATCTTTAAAGTTTGTAATGCTGATTCATTTAACTAGATGACAAAAATGTTACAACATTTTGCCTAATGTTTGCGAATGTACATAACTTCTAAAAAGTCTGGTTAACACTAACTAGTTATTTCATTATTAATGAGTTTAAAAAATGTTTTGCTTGTCTTATTGGACTGTGAATTGATCTATTCCACAGTCTACATCTCAGTTACGAGTTCTGCCACTAAAGTTGTTATTCAATTTTATGAAATTATATTATCCTGCTTATTTTAAGAATTAACTCTTCACAGAATTTAGATTTATACTATAAATGTGTATAAGAAAACAATATTATCAAGCACACATCTCCAAACCTTGACTATACGTAGAAAAACATCAATAACTGCAATTGCATAGCATTGAGTTCATTGCTGAATATAATGTACCTGTGCGGGATGACAATATAAATAGACCTATTCTATGGTATTACTGGTGATATACTTCAGCAAAAATAGGACCCAACAGCTAACCAAGATATATTTAAATGATTTGTTACTATCATTGACATTTTAAAAACATAGTATTAGCAATTATTATCTTTATTGATGATGTCATAACTACTCAGCTTAAGAAGAGCGGAGCTTAAGCAAAACAGAAGTAGTCCAAACCATACATTCCCAGACAATGAAATTTCAACTGAGTTACTTGTCTTGCTCGTTCTGCTTGTTTGTCAGTTCCTAATTAACTTTGAGCTGATATTTATATAGGAGGATAAAATAAATCTTCCTAAAGCATTTTTGGAGTATCGATTCACTTTGTACATCAAGAAGGAAACAGCTGAAGATAAAGATAAAATGGCAAAAACGTTACTTAATTATAAATTATAGTAATTTAAAAGCATTAGCAATATAATTATATGCTTTGAACATCGTGTTTATTACATGCAATATTGATTAATAATTGTAATGCAGATTTGAGGCTGCAGTCAACAAGAAAATGTCTGAGAAGAAGAAGATGGCTGTTTAAAAACAACAACAACATAATTTACTTATTCTTACATAAATAGCATTTATCCGTAGTAATTTTTTTAGCGCCATTGCAAACTAGTTTTTATATATATAGGAATATAGCTATTATTATAGTTTTTTACATCTGTGTTTTGTAAATATGTACGCAGTTCTTAAACATTTTTTACATAGTGGTTAGACATTTTTTAATTCACTTCTTCATTTTTTAAATTAAATTTTTTTTAACTATCTTTATACTATAAAGTTTCGGTGTTCATAGTTTATACGTATTAAAGTATTCTATGAATAGTGTCAGTGTGAAGTCTCTTATAAAATTGAAATTGAAAGCTGGCAAAACTGTTTTGAGCCCAGAAGAACTAGTCCATAAATACGAAGACACTTGATTTAGATTCACTCTTTTTCTGACTTAAACAGATTCAAAATCTCCACTTTTATGTTAGTAGTTTGCAAGGCCAGCACAATGTAGCCTAATAATCACAGTGTTGTACTTGGGTTATGCAGTGTGTATGTACTTATAGATTAGTGAATTGTTTTTTACTACTGTATAACTCTACAAGTTCTATTCATGTACAGTTTTCTGTACTTAGCTAGCTATTCACTTTATTTAACAGGTATGAGTAATAGTTGATAGCTATAGTATTTAGAACAACTGGCATAAGTTGAGTTTTAGTATTTGCAATAGGGCCTTGATCTGCAAAATTAGGTTGCTGTAAGTCTTATTATTGCAGGAATAGCTTTGGCTAAGTCATGAATGTCTGATTGACTTAAATTAGTTCAGTTATACATTGTATTTCTAAGTTGACTGAAATGGAGGTAAACAAGTGAGATTCAAGCAAGTGTGCTGTGAGGACACATGTGTCAGTGTAAATCTGCAGTAGCCTAATTCATGACATAAATTCATACAGGCTTTTACAAATAAGCTCTACTGTCTAAATTCATAGACACTTCTAAATAGCTTCTAGTTAGATCCTTCACTGATTCTTGAGGTAGACAAAAAATTGTTGCTGAATACTAATTGGTTGATACTATTGGAAGATTAACCTAATCGTCTTGCTACTTGTTTAGGGAGGAATGACATTCAGGGTAAGTCTTCCTGCACTAATAGTTATTGACAATGACAGTTGAAATTGTAGCTATGGGGCTGAACTAATTAAAAAAATTGTTAGTAAAGTTTTTTGGGCTGTGGAAAGCTACTCAAACAAAGGCTGGGAAATAAGTATGCTCCCAATAAAGGAAGACACTATATGCAGCAAATGTTACTCTAGGATCTGTCTGCTGATTGCAACCCTGCCAAGACAGACACATTGGCACGCCACCAGGTGGAGACAGATTATGCCGTAAATTTCTCACTACCATTTCTGCATTCACCCCAAATAATTGAGTTCTAATCTAAATTTTAATTTTATTCAATACATAGAAATCCACTAACTTGTGTCAGTTATTGAACGTGATCCTCTACAAAGAATCTCTCATATTTACTAAAAGTTTTACTTAACGTCGTCCACTATTATGGGTGAAATGATATTCACGATTTATTAAATAATTGTGGGAGGGTGGCTGGCACGTGATTTATACCATTTCAAATATATTCATAAGCTATGAATTGAACTTATGACAGATGGTATTCTAAAGGAGTGTCACAGATGATTATTATTAACCCTCATCGCGCATGCGCGAGATGGTTAAAGTAGTCACTTTGTCTGTGTGTGTGTGTGTGTGTGTGTGTGTGTGTGTGTGTGATTCAACAACGGATCTCGAAGACGACGACCTTCCAGGCTCTGAAACGATGTAGAGATAGAGAAATTTGACTTAGTTTTCAAGAAAAAGCTAGTCGATTTAAGCCGTACCTACGATCGTTGTGCTATTGGGCAACCGGTAGCACCCCTTTACTGCACGTTATAATCACGTGAGCTGAAAATTGCAGCTAGAGAGTAGCCGGCCAGCTTGTACTGCTGTTTGCAATTGTCACGCTTCACGCCTGTAATGAGGCCCGAGTTATATACGGTGGAGCTGATCTTTTTTACATAGAGGCGTCCCTTCCTCTGTTGTTTGCTTCTTTCTTTGTATCTTTGTAAGTAAGGTTTGAAATGATTTTAAACAGACTTTCGCTTCTACTGCTGATTTCTACAATGGAGAGGGGTTTAGTGTAGCTGCTATTTGTTGGCTTTTTCCCCTTCCAAATCAATTTTTTTCTTCTTTGGTGGCACTTTTAATCTCTTTGAATTAATTATTTCTTTCACCATTTCAAATACTTGACATTATTCAGTACTGGTAGTTGATTATCATATTCTATTATATACCTAATCAATTCCAAGTTACTACAAGTATAATTGAACCATAGCTATTGAAAATTTTGTATTTATTTGGATGTGAACATTTTGAAAAAATGAGTTAGATAAATGAAAATGATTCTCTGAATGTGAAAATTATTGAACTTGATATTATTGCCAAAAAAAAAAGAATAACTTGAAGGTCCAAAAAAAAGATTGAATGTCGACATTTTTCACCATGCAGCCCTATTGCATTATTTCCTAGCAAGCTACATAGCACTATCATGTAGTTTGATCCTACCCTGTGGTATTTATTTAATTGATTGGACATTGGCTGAGGGTTCTGCACCTCCTGGTGCTTCATTATTACAGAATTGAAAATACTAGTAATAATTTTAAAGATATGTAGCTAGCTGTGTTATTTGTAGTGGGGGGGGGGGGGGGGGGGGGGGGCTAACAAAAGAAGGAGCCTAAAGGTAAAATTTAGGTCTTAAGGAAAGACATTCACTAAAATTATTAATCGTTGATTGTTCTTGCGGGTTTGGACATTTACAAAAAAATAATGAAGAGTGTGGGTTTAATGGGGTGACTCTGGAGGAATCACTCGCTCTCGAACCACCAACCGGCACAGGGGAAGTATACGCAAGAAAGGTAGGTCACGGCTCAAAGGACTCACAACCAGAAGATGCCCGAACTCTGTGACACGCTGCCACCAGAGTCCTCCTCACTCAGGTAAGTACGACAAGCTGGCTACTAACCCAGTGTTTGCACAAACTAAGATTATTAGAGAACTCCCGATACACAGGCGCGCCCAAGCTTTTATAGCCATAGACACGCATGCGCAAAAATAAAAATGCTCACGGATTGACATCCGGACAATAACACAACATGCATGCACTCAGCAGATGATACAGTAAAGATAAATAACACAACACTAAAATAATACATGCTGTTGATAAACAAAAGAGTTACTATAAATGAATATGTTCATTACTCCGCCCACAATTCCCCCCGCTAAGATTCGACAGGGGCGAATCTGATTCCACCAGGGCGGAGCTCGATTGATCGCAGGGCCACGCCTGCCGACTCATCCCATCCGCGTTGTTGTGGATCTTGCCTGGCCTGTACTTGATCACCACACAGAATCGCTGTAGGGCCAGGGCAAACCTGAGTAAACGTTTATTCAGGTGACAACCTGAAACGAGGGAGCAACAAGGCTGATGATCTGTAATGACAGTCACGTCCCTCGCGTAGAGGTAGAACTCAAAATGACTCAGGGAAGCCACAATAGCCAAGCATTCCAACTCCGTGACGGAGTAATTCTTCTCCGCCGGTCTCAGTTGGCACGAGAAGAAGCCCACGGGAAGTTCTTTCCCATCTCTGCATACGTGGAGACAACCACCGACTCCCGAGCCCGAGGCATCGGTATACAACACAAAAACATCATGACGTACAGGAATAAATAAAACACAAGCATCACACACACCACATTTGAGCTTACGAAAAGCAGAGTCCATGTCCTCCGACCAGCTCACCCGGAGAGGAGCCCTCAATGAAGTTGCCGGAGTCAAGTGGCTCGAGTGAGAGGCAAACAAGGGAACAAACTGCCTATAATAAGACATGGCCCCAAGAAACGATCTGAGTTGTTTCTTGGTAACAGGGCGAGCAAAAGATCTCAAAGCCTCCACCCGATGTTCAGGCACAGAAAGGGAACCACACCCAATCCTATGGCCCAAATAAACTAAATACTTCCTGCCAAAGTGGCACTTCTTTAACTTAATAGTAAAGCCAGCATCACCCAAACACTCGATAACAGACTTCAGGTGGGCAAGATGTTCATCCCACGACTTACTAAACACGACTACGTCATCCACATAATTCTTACTACAGTGTGACACAGGTTCCAACACCTTCTCAACTACAGACTGAAAGATCGCCGGAGCATTTTTAAGTCCAAACGGCATACGTACATATTTAAATCTTCCAAAGGGACATACAAAGGTTGTGAGCTCGCTGGAGTTCACATCCATGGGAATCTGATGAAACCCAGCAGTCAGATCAAGCGTTGAGAGACAACTACAAGGACCAACTAAGTCCAAAATCTTAGGCATTCGTGATGCTGTCAAGTCTGAAATCGACTCCTTGCTTGCCGGCGGTATTATAGTTGAATCAGACTCTGATTGGGCTAGTCCCTTGGTTCCTGTTCGGAAGAAAGATGGCGGTGTCCGACTTTGTGTCGACTTTCGACAGCTGAACGTGGTGACTCCCTTGCGCCGCTATTGGTTACCCTCGTTAGCCGCCGGTATCTGCCTTGGGGGCAAGGAGACAACAGAAGCTCCATCTTCCAAAATAATGACACACGATCCTACCTTGGACAAGCCAGGGGACGTACTAAAATACTCACTCAGCTCAGATAACAAAGAATCAAGATCACACTTTCTATAACCAGTACACACATCACTATCCAAAGAAGTTTTACTAACTAAAAGAGAGTCATCTATGCCGCAGTCTTCGGCAACAACAGTTATGGCATTGGCTTGTAGCGCAGGGCGAGGGGTATACACCTTCAGGTTACACCTGTGGGCAACTTTAACTGGGTGGTCATCACCTTTGGACACTCTGTAAGTTACGTCAGATGACCTACTGACAACAGAATAGGGACCTTCCCATGCAGCTTGTAGGGAAGCCTTGATGCCCGGGATCCTCATGAGCACTAAGGACCCAATCTCTAAAGGTTTGTCACGCACACCCTTTTTAGCACACTCAGCCCGCTTACCACTGGACACTGACTGATTGGCTGCCACACTATCAGAAATGACTGCCAACCAGTCGTTCAACGACACTAGCCATTCATCTACATCGACAGGATCAAAAGGTCTCTCCACCCACCCTTCATACACTACGTCCAGAGGGCCTAACACATCTCGACCATAGACAATACAGTGGGGAGAATAACCGAGGTCACGATTTGGGACCTGGCGCAAAGCGAATAACGCCAGAGGGAGAAAATCAACCCAATCCACCCCCGCATCCACAGCCTTGGAAAGCATTGGTTTCAAACTGCCGTGCATCCGCTCAACAACACCATTTGACTGGGGACGGTACGGAGAAGTGGCTAACTTATCAATTCCCAACAGGTCACACACTTCAGTAATTAACTTAGACAAGAAGATGGTACCACGGTCTGACAACACACGAAGGGGAATCCCAGTGCGACTTATCACCTCGAGAAAACATTGAGCAGCTTCAGAGGCGGACGCTGTACGCATAGGGATGGCATCAGGCCAACGACTAGCGAGACACACGTACGTAAAGAGGTATTTAGAACCACGCTTACCCTTCGGTAAAGGACCCACCAGGTCTACACACACGCTTTCGAACGGAACACTCACGATTCTACGTTCAACCATAGGGGGTTTCTTGTTCCCCGCATTGTTCATTCTTAAACACACGTCACACGACTTGACAAATTCACGAATGTCACAGTGCATGCCAGGCCAAGTAAACTTGTTACCCAGCAGTTTTCTCATCCCACGTACCCCAACATGGGCAGTTTTATCATGGGCGAGAGTCAACAACCGCTCTCTGAAAGCAACAGGAGCTACAATCTTTACAACTGGCTGATCATCAACCAACACTGAATGCACAAGTAACCCATCTTTGAAAGAGTACCCGTTCAACGACTTACGACCCAACTCACAGAGAGAAGCTAGGGAGTCATCAGACTTTTGAGCCAAGATAACAGACTCAACGCCACCACTGGACGTGGGAACAGGCACAACAATATCAACACTATCATTAGACACATGTTCACTAGGAACAACAACAACATCAGAAATAACAGGTTCAGAAACTACATCACTAACTACTTCAGATACATCAACACACACATCATCAGAAACAACATCATTCGAAACAGAGGGAGAAGACACATCAGGTATAGAGAGAGACACAACCTCAACCCCGTCACTTCCTGCACTACCATCAACCACTGCCCCATTCCCATCCTCGTCAGGCCCATCAAGAAGCCCAGAAACCGAAGGTTCCGCCGCACTAGACCCAACTCCTACGGAAGGTAGAGAAGGACTATGGAAAACATCAATGGCAGCTAAGCGAGCAAGTTCCTCATCACAAACAAGGGGAACAGGCTCAGCTAGCTCAACTTGTCGAGCTCTACGTTTCTTACGTCTGCGCTTTTTCTTAGCACATTCACTTCTAGTCACAACATTTACTGAGGCTACCTCATCCTGGGTAGTGACAAGAGCAGAGGACACAGCCTCCAATGTCTCACCACCAGAGTAGGCAGCTTCATCAGTCGCTGGTTGGGTGCTGCAGGTATCATGCAGGTGCCCCACCTCCTCAAGCAACTGATCTGCTTGAGTGGCGGCACCCAACAAGAGGTGCTCAGCCGTACTCGGCTCCATTGGTATGGAAAACAATACCCTACCGGCCAAACTATCCCGGTGGGCAACAGCCACTCTGTGCTTAAAGCACATACCCTTAAACTCAAAATTGACAATGGCTACACGTAAAGTAACAGGATCACTGTCCCAACCCTTCACTTCAACCGTTTCCCCGGTCAGCTGGTCCTCGTAAACAAGGCATCCAGGGACTATGGAGATCTCAGCTCCAGTATCAGGCACAATCTCACACTTCGTGCCGTTCACACTACCAAAAGTATGGGAAGGACGATCTCTAACTGCCACCCAACTTGTATTATATACTTTTCTCTTTACACCATCCTTATTGTCTGTCTTGATATTGCGTTTCGGGCAGTCAGGGGACTTGTGTCCCGGCTCTCTACAAGTATAGCACACCAACCCAGCAGGTTTAGTACTTGAAAGACCTGGAGAACTACCACTACCATTACTACCCTCACCACTAGTGGATGAACCACTGCTACTATTACGGCATTCAAACGCTCTGTGTCCCCGCTTCAGACACTTGAAGCACACTAAAGGGGAGAAACCACGACCCACTCTACTACCGGTCGAGCTGGACTTCTCGAAAGAAGCAGCCGTACGGGTAGGGGAAATGGAAACAGTGAATTTACTCAACTCTCTCAAAGACTCAAACGACCTCTGGTCCATCACTTCCCTCTGAGAATGAGACAACGAAGACCGAAAGGCAGAACATACCAGAAACATGATAACTTCTTCTCTAGTTTTACACAACAATTCCAACGAACTAACAATACGACTGAGATACTTAAACTTCTCACTGGGGTTTGTGGAAAAAGGAAGTGCTGAAAACCCTTCCCTATATTGCACCCCAAGAGCAACCAGGTTGGAGCCCAACGACTCAAACAACCTTTCCTTAATCTCGTCATATGTAACAACTTCTTTATTCAAGGTGGACAAGGCTTCCAAAGCAGACTCCGAGTGGAGCTTCTGCAACAGTACCCGCTTCCACCGTCTACGTGGACAACCCATTATGGCTAAGTTAGATTCCAGGTTGGCGACAAACTTGGCAATATCCATACCATCTTTGTGGGCTGCTAGTTGACCGATCTCCCGAGACATGTCAGCATCGATCGAGTCAACACTGCTACGACTACTACCAGATAACAAACCAGAACTTGCTAAACCATTAAAGAACTCAGAAAATGAGGATTTCAGTCTAGTATCAATCATTGTGGAAATCGGATCCACCTCATTAGGAATATGGGGACGCTCATCATCTCCCATCATTGTGCTAGCTGGGGAATCACTACCCACAGAACTACTAAATTCAACGTCAGACTCAGAAATGGGGGAAACACGAACTGTCTCAACCGCACCCAAAGAAGAGCCCGAAAATAGCAGAGGAGAAAGCCCAGAAGCAACACTCAGGCTATCAGTATCCAAACACACGGACTCACCACTTGCTCCTACTTTCTGCCTCCCACGCTTACACACTCGACCCGGCTGTTCACGTTGGCTCATCCAGGCAATCCAATCGAAGGACACGTTCCTGGAGAACACACACATGAAAACAACACACAAGTAAAACACAGGTGAGCGTAAAAGGAAAGACAAAACAACTTGCACACGGCACCGTACAAAATGCTAACAGAAATAACAAGACACTCAGGCACAAGACCAAAAATGGAAACACGCTAACAGGTGACAAACACAAAAATTGACAAGTCCGAGACGAAAATCACACTAGGCCTCGTGTACGGCGCTCCAATAGGAATCGACTAGGCCTCGTGTACGGCGCTCCAATAGGAATCGAGGAAGGAGAATGTCAATCCAACGATCCAGTAGATAGCAAGATGCACGCAGAAGTCCAATCCACGAATGGAATCCGAGTTTTAAATCGGTCACAAACGAAGTAGACACACGCACACAGCATAATCCAGACAAAACACACGCACAAAACACAAGGAGACGATCTGATCCGAGTTTTAAATCGGTAGAAAGTTCAACACACGGTAACGAAATTTCGACGAACGAGGAGAAGACCTCAACACCGCTGCCGCCAATTGTGGGTTTAATGGGGTGGCTCTGGAGGAATCACTCGTTCTCGAACCACCAACCGGCACAGGGAAAGTATACACTAGAAAGGTAGGTCACGGCTCAAAGGACTCACAACCAGAAGATGCCCGAACTCTGTGACACGCTGCCACCAGAGTCCTCCTCACTCAGGTAAGTACGACAAGCTGGCTACTAACCCAGTGTTTGCACAAACTAAGATTATTAGAGAACTCCCGATACACAGGCGCGCCCAAGCTTTTATAGCCATAGACACGCATGCGCAAAAATAAAAATGCTCACGGATTGACATCCGGACAATAACACAACATGCATGCACTCAGCAGATGATACAGTAAAGATAAATAACACAACACTAAAATAATACATGCTGTTGATAAACAAAAGAGTTACTATAAATGAATATGTTCATTACTCCGCCCACAAAGAGTATATGTTAATATGCTGTAATGCTGTGTACATAATACCTTGTACTGGTACATTTGTACACTATAATTGTTATAAAAGGGCGCACTGGCCTGTTTCAGTGACGTAGTAAAAAAATTGGGCAGCTACTTCAGTTTCCGGAAACACTAAGTCTAGAAAGCTACAAAAGTAAGAAGTAAATCGTGAGCACTTTAATTCCATTTTGTTAAGGCTAGTGGGGTTGTTCCCAATGGTCCACCAGCAGCGTGCGGGCATTATTTTCTTAAAAAATAATATTGTAATGAGAGAATAGTAGCTTGCCATTTCTATTTCTATTTCTAGTTCTTGGGAAGTAACACAAAATAGACTACAGCTCTAAAATTAATCCACACGATCTTTTGGCAGACTTGATTGCATTCAAACCACACCCACAACTGATCTAATGGATCCCGCGCGGAAAGGTGAGTTCCGGGCGCTAGCTCTAATTTTCCTTCGCCTGCCTATATTTGCGTACTAGTTTTCCGGCCACCTCCTTCACGATTTTTAAGTTCTACTGGAACGAGTGATAGCTATTGAGGAGATATTGTAGTCGTAAGTGTTGTTCTTAGCTTATGCAATGTGTATGTACTCGTAGATTAGTGAATTGTTTTTACTACCGGATAACTCTACAGCTTCAATCCATATACAATATTTTTGTGCTTAGCTCTTCACTCTATTTTTTTTATTCATCTGTATTTATCTAGCTACATCACAATAAAGTATTGATTAGTATATATAAAATGTGCATCACTATATTACTATATATGTTCATAAAAATCATCACTGGTGATCAGGATACTGCGAGCCTAAAGACTATACTATTTTTATATGAACGATTTTGACTTCTAACACTGACGCTACTGAAAATAAGGTCCTGTTTTTAAATTTCGCATACAAGGTAACGCAATACTGATAAAGCAAGCCATGGAATACAAAATATCGGGCAGCAGCGCTAGCTGGGACGGGGCCACGTTAGTTTAGGCGTATGTGGGCAGGAAACTTTTGAATTACCCTGGGTAAGCTAAGTTATCGTTCGTTTTATGTTACGATCACGTCCAGTATTCGTGGTGCACGCGCGTTGCTGAGTCACTTTAAGCATACCTAGCCAATGCGGGTTCTGCGGGTTCGGGTGGGGGGGGGGGGCCTTTTGAGTGACCCGAAGTAAATTATTTAGCCACACCTCACATTTAACTTATGGTATGTCGACTTCTGATCGATCGTGTCTAAATCGCGATGGAATATTCTGCTATTTAGCTATATACATCCCGGGGTATACTTCATACTCTATATGTGGACGGCCTAGTCTGATTCCAAGCTTTCAAATAAACATTGAGCTCCTTGACTACAAAACATCGCTCTGGTTATGGCACTGTTAAAGTAAGCTACCCTACAACTATTCTTTTTATGGTGTGCCGTAATGTACTTATTTAGATAAGTTGTAGTACGGAGGGCCTATTAATGGTTCACTGTTTGTGTACAGCTCTCGGTAGTGGTTAGAAGCCTGGTTACACGAGAATGATATAGCGCTAGCAGTTCCGCTTATTGCTAATAGTCAGCAGTGTTCACTGAATTTATTAACAGAACACAAAGAGCATCAGACAATTTATTAATTTTGGCATATTTCCCTCCTTCTTTTTCGCTTTTTAAAGAATAAACGAAGAAAACAAAGTAGGTGTGGCTTTCTTGCGTTTCTATGAAATCCGAACCCCCCTGTGCAAACTCCTAGCTACAGGCCTGCTTTAAGACTGCCTTAAAGTAGGGGGGGAAAGGTGGCAACAAAAGCAACCGCACCTGTGGAGGGAAATGGGGACCGACTTAAGAGGTTAATGTTTGCTGGTGCAGCTAAATTCATCTGTGCAGGGTACTTTCAAATGTCTGAGTACTGCCATCACTTTACTTGTATGTAGCTAACAGTAGTTTGGCACACATTTTTCAGTGATATTAGCTAGCTTTGATTATTTTTAACGTCACTTGTAAAAATGATTGAGTTGGGGCACCGGTTAGTATGCATCAATTGAAAGAATATTGAGCTATTTGTGAGGGTTTTCTTGCAAGGCTACTTTTTGAATTTGAATGGAGCTAGAAGTCTAATGATTACTTTACACCTTTTTTTTGTAGCACCCCAAAATGGCTACTTTGACAGAAGCAGAAGAGGATCATTTGAAGGATATTCTAAAATACTGCTTGAATAATATCCAAGGTTCAGTCTGCTTTAGTCAAAATTGTGTGAGACAAAATATTACTAATTCTTATTCCGTTTCAGACTCAGAAGGAGTGCCAGATAAAGTTTCAAATGTTAAGAGTGAGTATTGTACGCTCTGATAGCTAGCAAAATGCATAATAATGGAAATGGAAATGAAATATCTCTGATGATAATAAGTAAATATATTATGATACAAAAATATTGTTTTTAATGCAGAAATTTCACTGACAGCTCCTATTGACAGGGTAAATGTAGTTGTAATGTATATTTCAATGATTAGTACTATTATTGAAAAAATACCTAACTCTGAATTCTGTAATGTAATACTTAGGGAAAGTTATTTAAGAATAAACTAAATATTATACTTTGTACATGAGTAGAAGTATTGCTTAACTAGTTGGCGAGCGAGCGAGACACTTACAGGGGTAACACAATCGAAAATCGGGGATGTTAATTAATTAATTAATTTATTTATTTGTATACTGTATATGTTTGGACGTACGTATGTCATTTTGTACTTTGACCCTCGCGTTTTTGTGTTAGTTATGTAGTCGACCCCGTCCCAAATTGCACTAAACAGAATCCTCTGGTTTATTGATTAGTACCCGTATCACCCTAGAAATTGAATTGTTCACCGTTTTGAATTCTTTTGCGGGTGCAGTTAAACTTGAAAACTTAAGGGACTTCCACTTCTATTCGAGTTAGCAGCGGTGGTAAGTCAATGCGCTCTTTGTCATGGTTATAAGCCGTGCGCAACAGTATTTAGTTGAAAATACATTGTCCACTAGACTACCGCTAAGGTAAGTCTGTGTAGGTGCATGTCCAGTTGTGTCAAAACATTGTGTGTTGTTACAACCACTACTTAGCTAAAGAATATCACAAAGAAAACGTTTAAATAACGTGTATTGTTTTGTTATTGTTGTTTACCTTCAATTCAAGCAGTTGCAGAGAGTTTGTTACTATGGCACTGAAATCCCTTTACCGTGTTAGCAAAATAAAAAAAACTGGACCTTATTTTCAGTAGCTTCAGTGTTAGAAGTCAAAATCATTCATATAAAAATAGTATAGTCTTTAGGCTCGCTCGCCATTTGTGCTCAAGCACATCACTAGTAATATTTTAATCAATAAAAAATTACATAACGGACAATAGCTAATTATTTTTATTGCAATAAAAAAACAAAAGGAAAGGTATTATGGATTACTTTTTTGTTTAGTTCAAACTTTTCAATGATCCTATTCATGGGTCTATCTTACTAAATTCCCTGGAAGATGCTATTATCAATACTCCTGAGTTTTATCGTCTACGTGATATAAAACAGCTTGGTAAGAGTTCATGTCATGAAATTTTGCTGTATTACATTTAATCAAATTAAACAACTGAAATATTAAATCTTTATGTGTTTTAATTCTGCCTTATTGATCTTTTGTAATGATTTTGGAGGCCTTATAATGTTAAATTATGTGTTAGAGTTTCCCTGACATGATTGAAAATTTTATTAAATGTAGCAAACAAAATGTTAAATATGTCATGCAGAATTATGAATGGAGTGCATCTACTTTAACTATTTTACAAATTTGTTATATTGCATGCTAACAAATGCCTACTTACGTTTTGATACCTTGTCTACAGAAAACCGAAACCAAACAAAAGGACAAGAACTAAGAAATAGAATTAACATTTCATAATTAATTAATATTATTCAATACAATATTATATGGTATATACATATATCTTTTTACATTAGGAGGAAAGAGTCATGTGTATCCTGGTGCTGTGCACACCCGATTTGAGCATTCTATTGGGTGAGTCATTATGCCACATTAGCAAAATTATTTCATACAATTATCTTTTAGCACATAAAAATCACATGCTAATTACAATAGATACAATTAAAAAATTCTCTGATAATCATCAGGTTAAGAATATTAGTAACTTATATATCCTCTATTTCACTATAAAGAGTTTGTCACCTTGCTGGTGAGTTTGTGAAGCACTTGAGACAGTCTCACTACAGAACAAAAGAGCAAAGCACACCTGATGACCAAACAGTATCACAGACAAACAAGACAAAAGATTCAGAAGCTGAGCCAAGTTTGGCTAAAAGTAAGAAAAAAATAAGCAAGGACATTATAATAATAAGAACATGAACAAATTGGAATAGTAGGAGAAATACCTGATGTACAAGCACAAGAAGATGCAGGGATAACCCCTGGAGAAAGGAAGGAAGATACTATTGGACATGAGCTGATATCAACCAAAGATGAATATTGTATTCGTCTGGCTGGATTGTGCCATGATTTAGGTAAAAAAAAAAAAAATTTACATCTCAGGTTATTGTCTAAGCGTCTCAGTAAATGACATATTAGTCCAGACTTTAAGATTAATAACATAGGTCTATAGATAAAATTTCAAGCTTGAGTGCAACAATGAATTTTTGAACCTAACTGTAGATACAAAATGATGCCTTTGTACAAACTATCAGTGTTGATTAGTATTTGTGGGATATTGATTTCATTTTATGTCAAGGGACTTACTTGTAGTAAGTGTATTATTAACCCTCATCACACATATGTGAGAGGGTTATACAGTAATCAGTTTATTTGTCAGTCATTCTGTCACACAACAAGAAAGTGCTACTCACTGGCATATTTTTATTATTCTTTTGGTCTTTGTAATGGCTCGCTAGCTAGTGTGTAGTGAAGCTGAAGTTTTACACTCTTGGCACTTCATTATAATATATGTGTACAATATTATATAATATATACTATTATACACCTGTTGATTCAAACCAAGTCAAATTAAAAACATGAATGAGGGTAATACATTTTCTATGCCATTGTAAATAATTATTTACTGACAGGCCATGGCCCTTTCTCTCATGTGTTTGAAAGTGTTGTAAAGGACCTTGAAAAAATCGAAAAAGACATGAAAGTAAGTTGCAGCTAGAGTTTATCAAGTTTTTAGTTTTCTTCCAATATACATACTTTGTGTACAGATAATTAAACATGAAAAAATATCAACTCTCATGTTCCAAAGAATCTTACTGAGACATCCTAAAGTTCTATATGTATTTGTTAAAATGGGACTAGAGAAATGTCACGTTGAAATGATATGTGATATGATCAATTGCTCAAAAGACATCATGGTATGAGAATACATTACAAAATGTCTGTATTTTTGTAAATGAATGTTAATTTTAAAGGAGCAAATGGAGGAAAAGGAAGAAGATAGGAGCAGATTATATCTCTATGAGGTAATTAATGCTTTAGACAAAGCTAGCTGAAGCTAAAATTATAACTGGTATCTTACACTGTATACTCAGTTTATACAGAGTTTGTGGACATTTTGGCTTCAAATTTTAATCAGACACCCAATAGTATCCAATTATTGTATTATTATTATGCAGAGCAGAAAGTCTTATTCTCTCCTGTGTGCTAACCATAAAAACATAATTGATAGAAGATTTGATCTAATTCATTTAGTATTATGTTATGCACATTCATAAGTTAAAAAAGAAACAAGAAAGGTATTACAATACATGACTGTGTAATCAAGTACACACTGCAAAGGTGTCATCTATTATTAAAGTAATCATTCAATCAATATTACTTCTCTTCTGATCAATATTACTCTTGTTAATTTGAGTCTGGCTTTTGTTAGAAGATGAACTCCTAATTAACAACAAAAAAACAACAATGAATACATGACCCTCGCCTAATTGTATTCATGCACAACACACACGTAACAATAGCACACTATCTCATACACAGTCCATTGTGATCTAGTAGCTCTAAAGCCTGCTAAAACTTAGTTGCAACAGTAATATGAACAATGCACTAGACTTCATGAATATTTCTACTTTGGCCAACTTTAGTGCAGCGCAGCCAGAACCTGTTCCATGGAAAGCAACATTTTTCTGGCAAATCTCATTTCGTACATAACAATACAATTCTATAGGTGATAGTGGGTTTGTATCTCGTTTTAATTACATAATTAATCTTTTACTTTCTAAGTACAGTCAAAGTAACTTGAGATACTATTGCTGATATTATAGATGTAGAAAATGAGAAGAAATAACTCGACTACTTATGGCTAATATTTTCTGTATGAATTTATGGATAGATTGTGGCCAACAAAGTGAGTGGATTGGATGTTGACAAATGGGACTACTTTGCCAGAGACTGCTATTTTCTGGGAGTTAAAAATGAATTTGATGCCAAGTAAGATAATTCCTTTATGTCTCCGATGTAGGTATTTAATTGGTCAAATTTCTTAATGATGCTCTTTCTATGTAAAGGCGATGTATGACACTCAGCAGAATTATTGAGTATGATGATAAAAGTCGCCACATTGGATTTAGAGATAAGGTAAAATCAATTATTAGTCTTATGACTAAATGACTTGACCTTAAAGCACTCTCATGTCAGCAACAATGGTGTCCTAGTTAACCATATTACTGTAACAATTAAAGTAGGTGGGTCCTGGGGTGTGTGGTCAATAAAGAACAACCTCTTAAAAATCATGCATATATAAATAATATGTATAATGATGACAAGAAAGCCAGTAAATTCAGTTAGGCGACAACAAATTTCTATAATATAACACAATAAATACCATGTGTGTAATGCGAGTATTATGGCTGATATGTAGATGTAACTCTTCTCAGACCCTCTCCCACCGCTATACTTGTAGTTTAAACATTGTCAGAACCGATGAAATGGGGCACTAACTTAACTCTCCAGCCAAATAATACTTACACACAAAATGACAAAGTTTTTCATAAAACCACAATCTTCAAATGATACATAAAAACATACGTGCACACACACGCACACAGAACTGAACAAACTACTAGAAAAGCCACACTAACAACTTAGTAAAAATGGTTGTATCAGGAGCTTATCCCGCCCTCACTGGCAAATTTAGTACATCAAAAGCCACTGTAAATATAAATTTTCTACTCAGAACTTGAATTCTTAATTAGTTTCTATTAAGCAAATTCAATATTTTAGCAATTTTATTGATTTAGTGAATGCAATTTTTTTTTGTATTTGGACATTATAATACAAATATTTTATAGGAATATCAGGACATTTATGGAATGTTTAGAACGAGATGCATGATTCATCAGAAGGCATGCAGTCATAGGAAAGTTTGTGCCCTAGAAATGATGTAAGTTGATCGTAATATATAACTGCAAAGAAATTAACTTAACATTAACTAGATTCAACAGCTCTGATTAGTCATGTGATTACACTTTTCTTAATTGCATGTACAGCAGGAATGTAAAAATTGGCTATGCTTTATGATTCAGAGTTAAAATTTTCTGAATTGTTAAGTTATGAGCTAAATATGAGAAAACTTACTATAGGCTAAATTAAAGTAATAAAAAATACACACGGTATGTGGTAGATGACACAATTAATGAAAGGAACTTAGTGACAAGTCTTGAGGAAACAGTTTCACTTCCTGAATATTTAAATGTGCATTCCATCCAAACACAAAATTCACAAACTTAGTCAATTAGCTGGTGATGGTGTTCCCTTAATTCGCGAGTCAAATTGCCATTCTCACTCATGCCTTAAATTTCACCCATTAACAACAATTGTACCAATAGTATATATATCACACTTGTGTGCCAGTAACGATGATGACTATCTACAGTGTATGTATCTAAATAAATGGCAATGATGGTGTATGCATTAATGAATAATTTATAAGTTGAACAGAGTTGGTAAAATGTTGACTGATGTAATTACCTCAATGATGAAGTGAAAAAATAGACAGACTACCTTGTACTATAGCTTAGAAAGAAAGAGGGCAGGTGAGGGATACCATGGGATAAGAATTTTTATGCTACTGCATTCCTAACTTGTTATATAATAGTGCGTTTGTATGCCAGTAACAATAATGATGATGGAGACTGACAACTATTTGTGTGTTCATGAATAGTTTGTAAGCTGAGCAGAGTTGATAAAAAATTGACTGATGAACTAGTTCTATGACGAAGTGAAAGAAAATACACTGAATAAACAAAAACACCTTGTGCTATAGCTATGGAAAAAAGAGAGGAGATGGAAACCATGGATAACGCTACTGCATAGAAGTTAGTACATTATGTGCCACAGTGTGGCAGAGTACTTGCTAGTTCATGAATATTAACATGAACTGAGCTAAGTTTGTATAGAATCATCACTTAAATGGATAAAGCGTCAAGTTCCCCTCACCCTATAGAAAAAGGATTTCCATTTGCGGTTGCTTGGGACATTGACCTCCAGTTTGAAGTCATGCACACTTAGTATTGAACAAAAAACTTGGTAAAATTTGGAGTACCATATTAAACTGATTTTCAGATAATGTTGCATTGTATTGTCGTATTTATTATCGTACACTGTTTAGTCACTTCCTTTTATCCTTCTGTTTCCGGAAAGCCTTGTGCTAGCTAGTATTTCCTGTTTGCTTTGCAAACAAATTATTAAAATAAAACTTAAAATAAACCCTAGGTCTCGTTCCCTTGCTCTATAAAAATTGAATACTGGGTGTCTGTATAATTCATTACCTTACTGATTCGGGAATAATCATAATCCACTGCAAATCATGGGTAAAATAAAGGCAAAGAAGAAGTAGAATGCAAGAATCAAGAAAAATAGAAGCAGGTGAGAAAAGGCTGACTGCATGATCTCGTTACTTCAATCAAGAAGTGAGAGAAAATACACAACACTAACAGAAATACTTTTTTCTATACAATGTTTGGTTTGCTAAACTTAATGAGAGCAGGAGAGTGAAACCATAGAAATAATACCTGGTGTTACAGTATTCCTACAATTAGCAAAAGCTAGTAATCTTCTACCACGGTAATGTGGCAATGGCTAGTTGGCGAGCGAGCAAGACACTATTTGGGATAATACCATTGAAAATCGGGGATTTTTTTTGTGTATTATATGTGTGGAGGTAGGATCGTCATTTGGTTCTTTGATCATCACATTTTAGTGTTTGCTTCATTGTCTATTCCTTCCCATACTTCCACTAAATAGTCATTCGGTTGTATTAACTAAGGAAATTTAATTATTTACCCCTTTGAATTAAGTTGTCTATGAATATCACAGGACGCACTTAGATCTTACAAACTTACCATTTGGCTAAAAAATGTGCAATAATTTCTTAGAACATCTTGTTTTTTAAGTTGCAAAATGTTATGGCGAATGGTTGCTATAATGATATTGAGAAATCCTTTATAGACGTAATGTCAAAAACTCAGCCGCTTTTGTAGTAGCTGTGAGTGCTTGTCATCATAAGCTACCGATAATTCAGCTAGCCAGAATAACATATATTAGAGATTACAGAAATACTAGTGCTCGGTAAGAATGTAAGTTCTGTACTTGTGACCTAAAGTATAATATAATGGTCACAACTGCTACATAATTACTTTTAGAAATGGACTAAATGATTTGGAAATTTGCAAGTGTTTTAATTAATTGTTTGAATTTCTTATGCGCAGGCTCACTTGCCTTTTGTGATCAACTACATTACTAATTTGTATATATACGTATATATTTACATGTGTGGATGCATGTATGTCATTTGTACTTTGACCCTCGTGTATTTGTACTAGTTTGGTGGTCGACCCATCCCAAACTTCACTAAACGATACCTCAGGTTTATCGATCTTTGCCTGTATCATCCAAAGAAACTGAATAGTTTACCGCTCTGAATTCTTTTAAAATTTTACAAATTAGCTGGAGCTCATTATCCATTTGAATTAGTCAAGGTGACAAGTTAATGTGCCATTTGTCATAGCTATATGCCCTATGCAAACAGTGTTGTTCTTACTTGAAAATCCATTGTCCAATAGTCGAATAGTCTAAACACAAACGTAAGTATTGTATTGGTATGTCAAGTGAACAAGTGAGAAGTGTTGTGTGTTACAGCTACTGCTTAGCTGCTTACTGCTTAACTACAAAGTAAAAAGTTTAAGTATCCAGAAATATTATTAGCTGCTTTTGCACAGCTTTCTCGGCTACTACAGCAGTATGCATGCCTTAATAAAGGGTTAAGTTCAAACCATGGTGTGGTAACTCCTCTGTAGAAATGCTGCTATTTTTTGTTTTATTGTTTAAGTCAAAAAGTTGGGGTGAGTGGTTCTGTGGCTTGACTGCCCTCTTTTTTGGGCTTCACCCTTGGGATAGTTATATGATTTAACTTTACATAGAGAAAGAGAAGTTGTGAACTAAAGTAACTGTATATATACTTGTGTATAGGATAAAAGATGCCATGGTGGCAGCTAGGAATCTCAAACTTATACGAAATAAGTGGTCTCTGAAGGATATTTTGATGTCTATTTCGAAAAGTGGAGGTGCAGATTTGGATGGATACATTTGTCTATCAGATAATTTTTTATATAAATTATGGGAATCTGAAGATGATAATGCAACAATAGTAAATTTTAATGTCAATCTTTTTCATGAAATACTTTTACTAAATTGTGTCGCATATTTAGGCTAGAGATCTAGTTGGAAAGATTATTAAGCGTGACTGTTACCGACATCTTTATGATGAAGGGCTGAGAGAAGTTGTTGAGAAAGTTTTTCCAGAAGAGGATGTGAGTTATTACCAAATACATAGATTAATTTTGGATTTTGTATCTTCCTAAATTACAGCAAGACAAGCTGGATGATACTATTATAGAAGGGCTTGAACAACTGCACCATAAAAAATACCCTGATCGCAGTAAAGAAAACGAAGGATATGAAATTGATGTAATTAATACTTGTATTTCTTTATTAAATTTGGTATCTAAGAGAATGATTTAATGTGTATAGTGTGCATGCATTTCTTATGCATCTGAAAACAAAGAGGATCCAGTTGTGGCTGTTCATTTTTTCCCAAAAGTTCATAAGACAAATGATGTAAGTGATAATCTACATCCTGTTGGGATGCACACAAAAAATTTACTGTAATACTGATTTTTCTTTTGTATTATTATTACACTATTATCCAGATGAAAATGCCAATGCTGAAGGAAAAATTTAAAGTGAGTTAAGAGGTGGATATTTTCAATTGAAATATAGTTTCAACTTACTTTTCTGTAGCCAAAAAAGTCTCATATAACAACACCGAAGTCTTTTGCGGAATACAGAATAAGATTATTTAAGAAGGATTCACCAAATCCCACTGAGGAAACAAAACCTATTGAATGGTACTAAATTCAATTCTATTTTCAAATTGATTTGATACATTTTTATTTAAATAGGTTTTGGAAAGAGGTTGACAAAGTTCTTCCAAATGAATATGATAAATATTGCTCGCGGAAACAAATTAAATCTACATAATAACAATTTGTAATTTGTTAGAATTTTTTTGCAATGTTGCTAGTACATCTTTTTTGTTATTGCTAAATTGTTAAATTTTATATATTATTAGCCATATGTTCTATATTTATTGGTCCTCATTGTTTCTTACCTCTGTTGTTATCCTAAACAAATGAAACTGAAAGTCATGGAATCTATTCAGTCATGAAGCTGAATACCAAGCAACGGTTACAAACAATAACAACATTTAGTTTACTAATTAAAGCAATTCTATACAAAATCCCCATGACATTTGAGTCCTGTAGCTAACATAATAAACAAAGTTGTATATAATTTTACCTGTTTGTCTACGCAACAGTAATGCTTATATATACCATTACACCACTATGAAAGTTGACATTGCTTTTTACTAAGAGTAAGACTTAAGTGAGGCTTAGTTTTCGTTCATGATTTGCCTTTACCTCTGCATACCACCCTTCACCCAATGGTCGGGCAGAAAATTTGTCAGAACCTTCAAAGAAGCCAAGAAACCTGATGTTAAAAAAAGAACTTTACCTTTGCAGCAACGATTAGATAACTTTTTGTTTGTATACTGGATCACAACTACTGGTCTTCACCCATGGCCTTTTTGAGGCTGACAGCTCATAACCAGATTCCGCCTGCTGAACCAGAGTGTTTATCGCAAGCTAATCAGAAACATACTTATGACAACAAAACGAGAATGAGAGGACTTTATTTGTCAACAAGAAAATGGCTAAGAATTTATGTGCTGGACCAATGGTCATTCGAGGAACTGTGATGCAGAAGTTAGCACTACTATCTGACCTGATTGAAGTCCAAGACGAAGTACTATGGAAGTGACATTGAGATCATCTTAACCTTATTGGCAGCAAAATATGAACACAGAGCTATTTTCAGATAAGACTATGATGTGTGATGAAAATGATATCCATATCTTTTGTTCAATTAGAGAAGTAGTTACCCCACCATTAAACTCAAGCATGACTGTGCAAGAACTTCCCCAAGTTCATTGTGCATATGCTGCAAGAAACAGACCTCTCACCTTCTTCTTAGGGAAATTTGTTAGCTTTTTCTCATTTTGGTGAGAAGGAGTGTAGAGGTCACTACCTCACAACCGCAACCCACAGTCAATGGTCATTAAGAGTTTACCTTTATGCTACATTACATCATATGAGTGGTTAGAGCACTGGCTTTTGCCACCAGTGCTCTAACCACTGAGCTATGACAAACCACGACATCCAAGACCCTCACATATTTACTTTTATACTGTTGAGTAGCACTGCTTGCTGCAGTCTCGTACTCAACAGACCACCAATCTAGTTATTTTTATGAAGGGTCAGAACTTGATAATGATATAGAAATTGTGTTAATTGGTGGTACATGATGCACTATAATATTATCAATATTTTCTTTAAGGTCTTTAAAATAACTTTGATCTCAAAGGTTTCAATATTCTTTCATTTCACGGTGATAAATGGCTCAAGTTATGTGAAAACTATTGTTAGCTGGTTTATTAGATGAAATCATAAGTGATATCTATGAGTTGCATTTGATAATCCATGCCAATAGATAAAATATGACTTTGTTCTCTTTCAGATAGATAAGTTTTTTAATCTCACTGACTATTCACTCTAAACATAGGAGAGAATCAGCATCCAATAGTTGTTGTTTTTTTTGAGTACAGGTTATCACTTCAATCTCAAAGAAAATTGTACTCTCTACTTTAGCAATAATGTTGATTGCATTTCAACAAATTGTTTGCATTTTAACACTGGTTACAATCAACCTGCAGTTCATAGCACAATTATTTGCATGGTGCCTAAAACAACCCACAATAATACATATTATATATAATACCTTAAGGTAACGTTTATTGACGGATACTAATTTTGGCGATTTTCTGATATGGTGCATTTGACGGATTTTAATTTTGGCGGTTATGATCTGTAATAATGCATAGAATTTTTCACATACTTCATAAATAACTTACAAGGAGCCAATTGATGGCACTCACAGTTTGTGCTGGCTTTTCCCACATTAAATAAGGATCTTCAGCATTACCTAGCAGTTCTAACTTCCTTGTATAGTGCTGCTGGTCGTTCACCGAAAGAGCACTGAAGTAGATGCTAGTCATAGTGTAACCTCCACCCTTGCACTTGTACAGCTTCTGCTATACAAATGGCCACGTAAAACTGTTGCTACGTACTGGGTCGTCCAATGTAAATAACCTATATTATAGCCCAGTTTGAATAGTAACCATTTTCGTCAGTAATTTGTTACTTGAAAAAAAAACAAAAAAACCCAAGTATTTTCAAGGTATTGTTGCACAGTTTTGAGCCCAACTCTAAATTACGACTTGGTTATTGCTTAGTATCATAAGAAACTAGGAGCAAGCTGATAAATCTGTGTTTAATATAAAGAACATTATTGTGGTAGAATGACTTCTTCCCACATAATTGCTGACTTATTCATGCAACCCTACCCTAATGCATTTTCATTCATTCACCAATAATCTTATTCATGCACCATTCACGTAACCTCAACGTATTCAACCCATACCAATGTGTTATGTATTATTTTCAAACAACTCAACCAGTCAATCCCAAGATAAAATCTCAAACAGGATGAACACACACACATACATATAATATAGGAATAAATCAGGAAGTGATTGTTTACTATAAATGCATGTTTGTGATGATATGCCAAGTATTCCACACTATGCACACGTTCATTCATGTAATTTCCCACCTCATCTTTGCCAGGTTTGATATAATTATATTGGCCAGCCCCACTTAACTGTACGGATTTTCACTGAATCTAAGTACACTAGCAGAAAGCTGTACCTAACTTTCCTTCGTTAAGAACTAGAACTGTCTGGGAGGTATCCATGGCTAATTAACCTAATGATAGGAAAGGCTTGCCTCAATTTAGAAAGATCCTTGACTGGAGTATGGTGTATTTGACAATGACTTGTCTAGGTAGCAGATACTGTCGAGGCTCACGATCTAGTTCATCATACCACACATATACCTGATTTTCAATTGTCCTATGGTATCTCGCTCGCTCGGTTTTCCTGCTGTTTGCGATACTGGCTAGGTGTTCCGCTTTTCAGCACCTCTTTCTCTTGCCCTGTGTGTAATGGATAAGCTGACCCATCTGGTGACCACCAAATTGACTGTGGCGGTAACGGTGACAGAATCTTAAGGCATAATGCCATCAGTGATGTCATCTTCACCGCAGTCCAGACAGCAGGTCTCACCCCAGCCAGAGAGTCTGCTGGACTCATTCCCAACTCCTCCTCTAAACCGGCCGAAATATACCTCCCAGCATGGCATAGTGGCCATTCTGCTGCCCTGGACGTACATGTCATCAGTCCCCTACAAAGTAACACTCTGTCAGAGGCTTCAGTATCTCCAGGGCATGCACTTCCAGTTGGTGTCTAACGCAAACTAACTTCCAGCATCTCGGCTTGCCGTTCCCTGAAATTGACTTTGTTCTCCTGGTTGTCAAGAGTCTGGAGGCCTTGCTGAGTACACCATCTCCACCATTCGTAACATTGGGAGAGCCATCAGCAACTGAGTTGGCACCCCCAGATCCATCTCAACGAGGCAACTCTTTGGACGGGTTGCTGTCACTTTGTGGCCAGGAAATGCTAGAGCCTGGCTTCACCAACAACCTGTGGTGCACCCTTCTCTTGATGGAGCCCTTTAACTACTCATATATGCTTGGAATATGTATAGCCAGCACAGCACATTCTGTTATCACAATTATTCCTAATTTTAAATAATATAAACAATCCCAAAACAACAACAAAATACAAACAAACAAAAAACAACAACAACACAACAAAACAATTGGTGGTTGCTTGAGCACAAATATTGAGTGAGCCCATCTAGTTAGGTTACATACAACTATTGAAGTTGATCATTAAAATTTTAGCTGACAATTATTAAAGAATTACTTTCTTACCTCCATTTCTCAAGTTTTAACACGTGTGTGTGGGCTATTGAGTGGGATAGGAGAGGTATGGGTGGGGGAGGGAAAACTTGTGGAGGAGGGTGTCCCTAAAGATATTTAATGAAATTTATATTTAGTTTTCTTGCAGGTGCACCAATATGATATCTATGATTATTATTACAGTCATACTAGAACAAGATTTAAAAATTTAAAGCCAAAATATCATAGAACGCAAGGAAATTCAGCTAGCTAATGAATATGTTCAATTTTATGATACAAAAGAATTCAGTGGATATGCAAGTTTACTCCAGGTGCCTGCCCTGAAAAGTTTTGACTGAATGTTTGTATCTATTTACTAATTGCAAAACGCAATGATGCACACATCCGTCCTGACACACCCGTCCCGGGCACAACTCTACGACAAATAAAAATACACTCATGCCACTTGTTATTGAACTAGCTAGCTATGTGAAGCCATGGAGATCTGGCCCCACACACTTCCTCTTACCTACTAATATATTCTGGCATAATGGTGCTGCTAAGCTGAAGCCTATTAGCTAGCTATTCAATGTTATGCCAAGTAATTGGGTAAGGGCAACATAAGACTTCAGCAGTGGTAGCTATAAGTGCTGCTATTAAACTAGAAGTGCATTGGTTATATTTGAAATATCACCTTGCAGATTTAGTCAACGATATTAAGATGACTATACTGTGTGTATGTGTGGGCTATTGTGTGGGATAGAAGAGGTAGCTATGGGTGGGGGAGGGAAAAGTTGTGGGAGGAGGATGTAGCTAAAGATATTAAATGAAATTTACATTTAGTCTTCATGCAGGTGTACCCTCAAAAGATTTGACTTAAATTTCAATCTTCTGATATTAACTAATCAGATCTTAGTGAAAATAGCTCCTAATAGTCTGGTATTTTCAATGCTAAGAGAGTATAAGTCCATTAGTTTAAATCTTATATGCTATATAGCACAAAGAACTAGTCGCCAACTTGTTATTCTTGACTCCACCCAATGTCTCCATCCACTTCCTCTCCAATACTACCTACTATTCTGGCAATGATGCTGTTAAGCTAAAGCGTACCCATTAGCTATGCTATGCCAGTGCAATTGGATATGATTAGACCCACTTAAACTAGAAGATGCATTAATTATATGTGAGTGGGTCTAGGAAAAGGGATCTGATTGAGCAAACCAAAACAATTGAGTTTTTTATGCTAATATAAAGCTACAATTTATTTCAACTTAGTGCTAAAATACTGGAGGGTAAAACCTTCGAAGTGCAGAGAAACTGGCAGTTGAACTGGGCTGTATTCAGCAAAGCAATTGAACTAGAAATCGAGAAAACATAAATTGAATTTCCACTTCCGGAATAATTGGCGAGCGGTAAGTCTGTGTAGGTGCATGTCCAGTTGTGTCAAAGCATTGTGTCTTACAACCACTACTTAGCTAAAGAATATCACAAAGAAAACGTTTAAATAACGTGTATTGTTTTGTTGTTGTTTTCCTTCAATTCAAGCAGTTGCAGAGAGTTATTACTATGGCACTGAAATCCCTTTACCTTGTATGCGAAATTAAAAAACTGGACCTTATTTTCAGTAGCTTCAGTGTTAAAGTCAAAATCATTCATATAAAAATAGTATAGTCTTTAGGCTAGCTCGAAATTTGTGCTCGAGCACATCACTAGTTAACGTTCCGTATCGTACGGCCGCTTTTTAACGGCGACTAACGAAGTTTGTGTAGATTTCAAAGCGTCTCACGGCCTGTCTTGTCGGAATCCTTGGCTACTCTATTCGCTGTAGTGGTAAACTTTCAGCCAGAGGTAACCTGTAGAGTGCAAGTAATAGTCTCAAAGCTATGCCGTGTTTTTTTAGCTGCTTCTTTGAAGTTTATTGTGCTTCGAGAACGAGAGAGAATAAAATGTAGCTTGTCTTTCCATGGCACGCTTGGGGTCTCTTAAGTTGTTTTGACATTTGAAATTTGGCATAGACGCAGAGTAAGGGTCACTAAGACTAGTTCTGCACAAAAAAAAAACATAGGAGAAATAAAGAATTTTTCCGATGACTTACTTCTGGAGCCTATATCTTAATTTTTGCGCCGTAAGGTCCCTTTTCCCAGACCTGCTCACGTATTTTAAAATCATAGAATACAAGGAAATTCATAGCTAGTAGCTAGCTAATGAATATATTTAACTTTTGGGTACAAAAGAAATCAGTGGATATGCAAGTTCACTCCTGGTGCCCTGTCCTAAAAGATTCCACTGAAATTTCTATCTTCTGATAGTTACTTACTAATCGGATCTTTGAACTTGTAAGTACACTAGTGTATAGAAAATTGTAGGTTAAAGATGGGGATATATGATAGCTAGAATGTTAGGACCTGCAATCTGCTATTGCAGATGTTGTAAGCATAATATTTTTATGTGTTCTTTTAATAATCAGTTTTATTATGCACTTACAATAATGTTAGCTAATATGATTTTCTTGAATTTCTGCCAATATGATTTTCTTGAATCTCTGCCAGAATGAATATTTTGTATGAAATAAGCAGTAGCTAGCTAATTTTGAATGCAGATTGATCTAGTTTCATTTACACATTCTTGAGGTTACTACTAATCCTCAGCCTCTCAAAAATTTCATTTATGTTTCTGTTTTGGGTTCACATCATTCTGTTACTTGTTTGATTTAG
>WLWD01002471.1_pt1 | contig 69344 bp, 48 predicted proteins | sample 6712731 | NCBI WGS metagenome assembly WLWD01 (sample SAMN12718690, study PRJNA576275) | sponge metagenome | isolation source: marine sponge | host: Mycale hentscheli | place: New Zealand: South Island, Marlborough, Capsize Point | collected 2014-11-01 | reverse complement strand
TCAATATTACTACATTAGCCTTTTCACTACTGAATTGCCAGGTGAAATAAAAATATTTTTTTAAACTTTGTTAAAAAAATGTTTAAATAAAAATAAAAGAATTACTTAGTTCTGTGTCTGATACTGGACTGTCTGTAGCTATTCAGAGTCCAGTATAACTGCTTCATCCATGTCCCAATCTTCACAACTGCTTTTTCATCTAAAGCTGTAGTCAAATGTCTGGATTCCTTCACAAAGCAACTCTCTCGGTAGTTGCATGGATTCTATAGGCATAAATATCGTTTATACTTTCTGGTTCACTAGAAACTAGTTAAAATGCCAAAGTTGGTATAAATCCAGGTCTACTACCTCATAAACTGACCGCATGGTTGCCATTTGAAGTAAGCCCAATTTCCAACCCCCCTAAATATTACCTAAAAGGTTTCTTCTGTATAGCATCAGAGATACAGCTGCAAGAAGTTTGAACTTCACTAACTAATTATTGAGTTAACTTCTGTCGACTACAGCATTCACGTGAGGCAATGCCAACACAAATGAGAATAATCAGTGATTTACCTCGAGATTAGCTTCAGAGTGCTAAATGGTGGTGAAGAGGTTAACTTGAAAATTTTGAGATATACTTATTTTATTGGATTATTTCAATATGTTGACTGACTTTTTGTTAATGAATATTATAAATAGAAATTTATGTATATATTTTATTTATTTTTTGTATTACATTTTTGTGCAGGACAACAAGTCAGCATATGATTTAGCCAAGGAAGGTAATAATCCAGATATCTTGGAGGTTGTGAAGATTCAGACCAGCAGCAGTAGTTCTTCTAGAGATGATCCGTTTGTACAGCTATTGTCCAATTACATGAGCGCCAAGTCCTTCAATCCCAGACTCAGTGTAGTACCAGCTCAGGTATATATTCATATTCTAGCAATTGTATAGATATACTACTTCTATTTTCACGATTCCTTTTCCCTTCACTGGTCCTTTTCTTTTCCTCTATTCTCTATTTCCCCTTCTTTTCTTCCACTTTTTTCTTTTTTTCTTTCCCCCTTCTTTTCTTCTTCCCCATCCCTTTTTTCTTTTCCCTTTCCCCCCAACAAAGGCTTTCAAGGATTGATGTTATCAGCTACAACTAATATTTAATAATTCTAATTTGATTTATCACAATTAATGTACATTTCAGCAATCACAACCTACAAAGCGTCGTCCAAAATCAGGAAAAGTATTGGATTTCAAGACCTACAAGCCACCTTTGACGTCAGCCACACCTGATGAGTCCAGCTCAAGCAAAGCTGAGCTGGGAAAGTGCTATAAAAGAATTGCAGACCTTGAAATTCGCGTACATGACCTGTCCATAGCAGCTAGTACAGTAAGTAATTTAGAAGTGCGGTAGGGATTGTGGATGCATGATTATTATATGCTGCATGTTTTGGTCAGGTTATAGCGTATTGTGGAATGTTTTAATTTGTAAAGTTTCCTAAAGTACTTGATAGTGTAAACCTAGAATGAATGCACTTTATTGTACACTGTCGTGGTGGAATATATCTGATTTTCGCTTGTGATGTGTTGACAAGTTCAGAATGCGTATATGCTTGTAAAGTAGTGAAAAACACTACAAGCAATGAAATGGGTGGAAAAGGTGGAGTTTTATCAAAAATATTTAAAAAAAGAAGGAAGGGAAATGTTGAGGAAATGAGTAGAACAAAATGGTAAACTTAAGGAAATAGGAATGAGAGATAGAAGGCAATACTGACCATTTTTAGTCACATTATTGTGTGTTTATTTCCTATGATTGGCGAGTGAGTGAAGCAAGTGAGGCAACTGGCAGTCCAATGTATTTGCATGTTTTCATGTGGGTTATTATAGTGTTGGTAAGTTAGGCTGTGCTTATGGTTTCATCATAGTGCAGTTTGTCCTGTACTTGTAGCTAATTCTTGAGTTCTGTGGTTTTAATGATCATAAGACTTGCTTTAGACTCATACACAACTCTGGCATTAATTATGCTCCACCATGCAAGAGCTTCTTGTTTTATTTTTATACTCTTGATATTGTACCTTTCAGTCCCTTTTCTATGACGACCAGTTGGGTAACATGAAAAGTCTATATTTATGTATTTTTAAAATTTCTTTTCTGTAAAGACATTTTGCAAGAGATGAATTTAAAAAAATGTTTATCTGACTGTTTCAGAGCTCCTACTGTATGTAGTTCTGACAGAGTACACAACTTATTCAGTTTCTATTAGATGGATTCTGAGCTTCTGAACATCATACTGTAAAAAAAATTTGGGCTCACAAATACTCATTGGTTAAACAGACCAGTAGCCGTATTTTTTGGATACATTTTCGAAAATCAAGATATCAGTTTAGAAAGTACTACGTCAGCACAATGTGCTAATAAAAGATAGGAGAGTTATATTGGATAATGGATAAATAACAGAAGTGAAGATTTGCCAACCCAACGCAGAATGCCAGAGCACTATATGGCGCAATTTGAGGGTAAATGAAAACGTGAAATACTGGATAGAAAATGTCGGTTGATATACTAGAACTAACAAGGTGTCATTACAACTTGTGTATATTACTAAACTGATAAAGTGTTCCTAAGCAGGTAAGCTTTTCTACACTGGTAACTAATTCTAAACTGGTACGGAATTCTAAAAAATTTCTAAACTGGTGAGGTTTTCAAAACTAATGGAAATATTTCTAAACTGGTAAGGTATCCGAGACTGGTAAGGTAACAGTATATTCTATATTTTGAAGTGCTAAGGTATTCTAAACTACTAAGGTATTGATGGAAGCATTGTGTAAACATATCTTGCAAAACTTAATGTGTCATTTTATTCCTCGTTTTCAAACTTTTCTTTAGGATCCTCAGAAAGAGGAAGACGTGTCCTACATGGATAAGGGTCGTCTGGAGACTGAATACAAGAAACTCAAAGAAGCCAAAAAGAAAGCAGAGCAGTATGCTGTGGAAGCTAAACAAACTGCTCAGAGGCTAAGTGCAGAGAATTTTAAACTCAGGGAAGATTTGAATAAAGAAAGACATTTCAATGAACTCACTAGGAAGACTATAGTGAAGGAGGTGGAGAAAGAAGTAGAGCTGAATGCCAAGAGAGAGAAGCTAGAGCTGGTAAGGAGGTCTGTCTTTCAAGAAGAAGTAGCTGAGAGGGCTTATCAACTTGTTCAAAATGACCCCAATCGAGGAACCATTTATCAGAAAGGTATGTATAGGTTGCTATTTGTATATTTTTATTAAACCATTACATCATTAATTTGAGGGGTGTTAGTCTTAAAAATATATGATGAGTTTTGTCATTTCTTTGAAAATGAAGTGGAAAAAATACCCATTGGTGTATTATGTTTGATGTCGCTGTTTAGGCCTACCGATGCTTAACTTTTAATTAAGTCCTTTTTGAATTGGTACCCTGAATTACACTATAGACTGTCCGTTCTGTTTAAGAAATAGCTACTTTCCCCCCTCAGCATCCACCAGTAACTGTGCAGCTTATTTTTTGTACGGTTGGAGTTACAATGGCACTGTGGTTTTACACAACCTAGTGTATAGTAGACAAATACATATTTAATGTAGTCTACAAGCTGCAATAAAATTATTTAGTCGGTAGTCTCTGTACTTTTCTGTGAGCCATTGTGTACTAATTCTTTACAAATTAAAACTTCATTTTGAATTTTGATTTATTTCATTTATTCATACCTACTCTATCTTCTTGTCTCACACTTTTTTCCTCCTGGACTCATTATGCTCTTCAGTATTAAAAAATTATTGATTATTTTCTCTTATTTGTAGTGCCATTCACTGGAGCTGAGATTAAAGAATTGATCATGTCCAAATCTATTAGAATTAACATGTACCATGTGGTAGTGGATGGATTGCCTGACTCTGGTAAGAGCTCATTGTGTTGCCAATTGGGTATTGCTGACAAGTCTCAAGTTCCCAGTGGAAGTGGTGGAGCAGGATCTGTACCAGGAATAGATCTGTATGAGGCCATACTCAGCCATGCTACTCTCAGCCATCCAGACCACCAGTGGACAAGTTTCACTGACCTCAGAGGAAAGGATGGACCTCCGGTGGACATGCTAGCATTAGGTCTGCTCTATTTTTTAGTCGGTCAACACCAGATACCCAATCCAGAGGCTATCACAAAAGTCGATTCACTACTTTTTGATGATCCCATTGTTCAACAATGTTTCATTGAAATGTGTCAGTACTTGCAGAGGTTATCGGTTCAATTTACCACAAATGAAGCATTGCAGAAAATTTTAACGGGACCTTTTTCTCTTGTTAATGTCTTCAATATTTTTGAAAACAAACCAATGCGTGAGATTCTGCAGACAGCTCGAGGTCAGCACCCTAATATGCTTCTCTTGGACCTTATTGATATTCACAAATATAACAAAGCAACATTATTGAAGAATGGAAATAAGAAATTTTATGGATCTACTCTGCACCATCTTGTAGCCGGTATTGAGGGAGCCTCCCACGAGAAGCCACTCTGTCCTAGATGTATAGTGGTGGGTACACACATTGACGAGGTGAAAAGTGAAGAGGAAATGAAGAGAAATTCAAGAGATGTCATGAAGTTAGTGGAGACTAAAGCTAGTGATATGGGAGTTCCCAATGGAGTCATTCACCAGAACATGATAACCTTGGACACCAGGAATTCTAGTCAGTGTAAACAGGTTACCAACACCATTGTGGACATTGTGTCCAAATATAAGGATATGTTTGAAGTGGACATTCCTCTGAAGTTTATTTTATTGCGATGGTATCTTCACAAACTCAAGCAGCAGTACATGACGAGAACAGAGCTAATCGTACATGCTAAGAAATGTGGTGTTGATGAAAAAGATGTTGATAGATTTTTAGAGCTCTTTAGAGCGTGTGCATCAATAATCAGTTCAGAAGTAGAGAGTGAGTTTCTTCATGACCATTTCATAATGAATCCTGTGGAGTTTCTGAAAGAACTCTATAAGCTATACACAATGAAAGAAGATGGTACTATTCCTCATGAATACTTGACCAGCACTGTGAATGGAGTGGTGTCACTTCGCACCTTGAAGTCATTATGGCAGGGGCAGGCTGGCGAAATGAGTGTCAGCGATTTCTTTATTAAAGTCATAGATAATTTTGGTATGCTAACTGATATAGGAAATGATGAATATTACATCCCATCTTTAAAGAGTGATTATGATGAATCAAGTCTACATCCAGACTCTCTTGTCATTACCTCTAGTCGGCCGTATTTCACACTGAGAAAGCAAACTGAATTAATCAAATATTTCCGAAATAGTAACACATTGAAAGAAAAAGTTAATTTTTGGCGCACTTCTGATTCTGGCAAAAATTTCTGCAATGTTACTTATTTTTCTTGTAATCATGAAAAAGTTTCAACTACATTAAAAGTTCGTTTTTCATTCCAATTTATTGAAGTTTCTGTTGAAGAAAAAAATCCTGGCATTTACAGTTTATTGAAAACAGCTTTGGTGGATATTATGAATACTATTGGTAAAGGAAGATATAGATTCTCTTTCAACATCGTGTGTCCAAATGCAAAGGATCACTTCATACCTTTTCAGATATTAGGCAGTTCTATAGAGAAATGCCCAAAATGTCAATTTCAGATAAATAATAAGGACGAGAAATTAGCCAACAGACTGCTATGGGTACAATCTGCATTCCAGGGACTTCCTTATTCAGTAGTACACCCTGATGGTAAATGTACTAAGCAATAATAGGAATTTTCAGTTGTTGTATACTTGGTGCAGTTTTAAGGAAATTTTTTAACGTCAATGATACAAAAAAAAAAAGCTTATTAATCAAAAGTATTTTTATCCTTTTTTGCTGTTGTTGAGCCAAGTAATTAAGTAATAGTAAGATGAATGTCAGAGCAGAAATAATTGGTATATATTTGTCTACTGTTACACCTATGTTTACAAAAATATGTACTTATTAAGTTTGTTTCAGCTTTGTATTTCTAATGTATAAAATACTGAGTAAAATCTAATGTGTTCTAGCTGTACACAGCTGCAAATAGATTGATTGTTTCTTTTGTTTCTCTTCCCTTCAGATATGCTAAATGTTTCAAACATTTTGGCAATTAGTGCGAAACTTCCAAAAGAATCCTCGTGTGACAATATAATGAAGATCTGTCAGGATTTAGATAATCTTAACAGTTCCCACAAATTGCCTACCTCGATCAGTTTGGACCAGTTCTCTCTAGAACACAGATCTATTCAAGACATTTTGTTCCATGTTATATACAAATGGAAATGTCGCAATTTTAGAGCATCTTCAAAGACTCTGGCTCTAACACTCATGGAGTTGGGACATTACAAGGAAGCCTATTCAATCTATCCAACATGTAAGCTGACAATCATATGATCGTGTGAAATCTTCAGCTACTGATACTGTGATACATGAGATGATAGAAAATAGGTTGCAATTAACTGTAAACTTATAGTTGGTAGTGTTGCTAAGTATGTTCAGGTTGAGTTGGCACAACCACAAATGTGGCAAGAGGAATATATATATATATATATATATATATTTTTTTTATATTCCCATAGACGTTTTTATTGAGTTTTGAAACAGCACTTTCCTGCTCGCTCTGAAGTTATTAAAGGAAATTTTCTGGAATGTTTTGACACAAGCTTTCGAATGGTGTAAACTCCAGAAGCGTAGTTGCTTCCATTCAAAAGTTCTTAACGTTTTTTTACCGCACCAACTCAACCTGGACATATTATTGATGCTTACCAATCATTGGCCCTTATATTGCATTTAATACCGAAAATCTGAGTGTATATGGATTATCAAGTACGTAAATCTAATATTGCATGGTCAGCACTTTTGTTCGAAAATAGTATGTGAATACAGTTATAGTTTTCATTTTGTTTTATGTTAAGTTTTATTGTTTCATATATTTGTAATAATTATGCAGTATATAGCAAGCAAGACCAATTGGAGTTGACAGTGTCGTTGACAGACGAACAAATACTAATTGTATCAGACTGGTGGCCTGTTGAACCTAACACTCTAGCAAAGATTCTCAAAGTGAAGTTTTCTAAAGATGATTCAATGACTGATACAGAACAGTGTGCTAGTATTATTAAGAAGTGGATGGAAGGTTGTTCAAATGCTAATCAATTTACAAGACTCATAAAATTATTAGAACAAAATGAATACTACATTCCACTCGAACTTTTCAGAATGAACATCTAAAACCCAGTATATCTATTATTTTGATTACTGTAGTGTGTTCATTAAAATGTATCTCAAGTAAGACAATTTATATAACAGTGGTCATTAAGAGGCTAAGATAGCACTTTGGTACTGGTTAAATAAACTGTTGCCTTTGTAAAGGTATGTTTTGTTTTACGGAAGTCCTCTTTGGTATACATTTTTCATTGCCCTAATGAAACCTGAATTCCTGTTCTCTAGTTATTCTCTAGTAACTTCACCTTCTAGTCCTCTAAACTGTCCTCCTTTAGCAACATCACATTTTAGTTCTCCTTCTAGTTCTCCTGTGGTAATAGTAACCTCACCTTCTAGATCTCCTCTAGTAACCTCACCTTCTAGTCCTCCTCTAGTAACCTTCTCACCCTCTAGTCCTCTATAAGTGACCTCACCTTCTGGTCCTCATCTAGTACCGTTCTCACCTTCTAACCCTCCTTAGTCACTAGCTCCAAAAAATTTCAATTACGCGGTAGGTTCTTGATTTTTCACAGACACTTAAACTCGCCAAAATCATTGGCGGGGTCCTTCCTGTTGGCATCCTGTGGCATTTAGAACCCTAGCTTGTGACATTTAGTACCCTAGCTCACTCCACCTTCTCTATTGTTTGGATTAGCTACTTGACATTTCTGACACATTTGTATAATATTCAAAATTTTAGGGATATAACAAAGAAATTTTTTAATTTTTTTATATTGATATTAAAATAAAGTGATGATTAGCTAAAACTGATTAAATAAGTTACAACAGCTAATGATGATGTTCCTATTTATTTGATATAATATTCATAGTAACTGAGCATGATTGGAAGTTAAAAGTAAAAGGAGAAGTGAAAGTTGTGCTGGAAGATTGCAAAGTGTTCATGCTATTAGCATCACACGAGTAACCAGAAGTTGCTGCAGTAACTAGAGCTGAAGAATCTGATACATCTATATTAATTGAAGAATTATAGGTGGAGCCGCAGGCAGATGTTGTTTGACTTGGAACACAGTTAAGTATGTCTGAAACAGCTTCTTTCCGTTTCTTCGATGTGTGCTTGTATGCCCTAACTCCATCTAAGCTGCGGTGCCCAGTTACCTCCATGACTTGCTGCTCGTCCACACCAGCATTATATAACCTAGTGGCTGCTGTAGCACGCAAGGAATGGATCGTGCGAAAACCGGTAATGTTAGCTTCCCTGCAGAGACGAGCGACGGTTCCATCGAGCTTGCAATGTCCAACCGCGACGGAAGAGAACCAGCATGTAGGAGTGGGCTTTGCCAGAGGTTTCAAGTAAAACGCATTGTTCAGCCTGTCAGTGGGACATAAACTATTGTATAACTGGAAAAGCTGAACAAAACACCGATCTGAATTGCTTGGATTGTTGTAGTGCTGCACAATTTTAGGCTGAACTTTCCTGTCTTTAAACCACCAGTCCTATTCTTGGAGGTATCCTCAATGTATTCCAAACAAGGTCGGTCCCCTTCATTCTTGTGTAGGGTAATTTGACAAGGACTGAATCTTAATTGCCTATGCTCTTTTCCACTCCTCAAAGCAAAGTAGAGGCCATTCATTACACCCATGGTATCTAATAGAGCTTGGGGATTTGACTTTCCTAAAAGTCCTCTCTGCCATAAAATTTCCTCTTCTATAGATAAAGGCTGGGCTTTTTTAGTTTTAGATCCCAGGCCTGAATTTCGTAGCCTCTTCATTTCGGCATCAAAGCACATTCAAAATTCTGAGAACTGACTGTCCTTAAAAAAGTCAATGGACGGTTCCCTTTTCAATTCAAATAATTGCGGCCAAGGTTACTATGGCAGCATTGCATACCCTTTACCATATATACATAATTTAAAAGCTTGACCTTTTTGTAGCTTGGGTGTTACAAGTTCAGATCAGCAGCAGTAGTAGATATTTCTTTCAGGGGTGTAACTTCTTCTCCGTACTCGGTAGAAATGTGTGCACACCATTGTTGACACAGTATTTTGTGTCAGCCATGGTCATAGAAGGTATAGCACTAAGCTTGGCCTTCATAACCTCATCCTCGTTTTTCCTGGGAGCAAATGTTCTCTTTAGTCGCTTTGTTGGAGGCTCCAAGTTATAGTCGTGAACAGAATGTTCCGTGAGTTGCTCTTGCTGAATAGCTGGGTCTACTTGACCAGTAACTAAGGTTTGTTCGCTATCAGACGTTTCCTCGTTTAAAAGGTCCATAATTTCTCGTAATAAAAAGTCCAGGAATGAGTCCATATTGTCTTCCATTAATCAAGTTAGCCTGAGAAGTGGTGGAACAGGCTGTATCACCTAGCTAGCATTTTTTTTTTAGTGACTAAATCAGTTAGACAGAGGCACCAAGGAAACTACCGGATTTAGGAAACGCCTCAGGCCCCTAGTAGCACCCTCACTTCGCTCGGGATGCTACAGTTCAGGACCTTCGGGATTCCTAAATCCAGTAGTTTCCTTGGTGCCTCTGACTAACTTATATTTAGTTACCTTCTCATATTCTAGTCTTCCTCCAGTAACTTCTAGTCCTCCAGTAGCGTGCTCATCTTCTAGTCGTGGAGGTTCTGCTAGGCCCGCACACAATGACTTTATGTACTTGTTGTCTATGCACCTCCTGTCTCTCACCCAGGAGAAGAAAGATGATGCTTAGAGACAGGGACCACAAAGTCAAAGGGAGAAGCTTAAGCAGTTCATTTCCCATTGCATCTCAAGGATAAGCTATTGAACTGACTCTAAGAAAGTGAAGAGGTTACTGGAGGTGCAACATTTAACTATACTACACATGCACTTTATTTTTGTAAAGCCTCACTGACCACGTGTGGCCAGATGCGGTTCATGCCCATGCCAATCGTTGTTATAAGTATTATATTCTCTTATTAGTTCTCATATTTTCCTAGTTTGAATACTTGTTATTATCAAACCATGAAGTTTTAACTACTAACCCACCCCAGACTAGCTAACATCGAGTATAATAGCACAATAATTCTGACAATAAATTATACTGTATCATACTGTGTACTGTTGCTAGAATACTGTTTTCGTTGATGAATATACAGTCAATCTGTAAATGATGCCATGCACCTTACAATTCTCCATTCATTCACATACATTACAGTTTAATTCAATGATTTCTTTAAGTTGTGGCTTAAGGGCAGCTGTATTTGGAAGTAAGCACATATGCTAAAAAATATGGCTGCTCAAAAGTAGATAAATAGTCCGGTTATTTTATAGTTTGACCTTAAATATTGCTACACAAACTTTTTCAAATGTTTCTAGTATATAGAAAAACTTGCTTTATACAATACTAAAATTCTTGATAAGTCCTTTGGGGAAAGTATAGAAAATTCCACTATTATAGTATAATATTATCGATGATTGAACTTAGATCAGAACTCATGAAGTCACCTAGTGGTGAGTAAAGAGATGTGGATAATGCCATTCTAGCTGGCATGCAGGGGGTATCAGCTGCATAATACACTCGGTCACACTATAGACACCAAAGCTGGAGTGAAATCAACGAAGTAAATACTGCTGTGTAGGGCTTATAACTATGACAAATACGTATTAACTTACCACCGCCACTAACTTGAATAGAAATGGAACTCCAGTAAGTTTATAAGTTTAACTGCACCTGCAAAAGAATTCAAAATGGTAAACAATTCAATTTTTAGGATGATATGGGTAATAATCAATAAACCAGAGGACAAAAATGACATACATACGTCCAAACATGTAAACTAGTGGTGTACTTGAGAACAAATAGCAAGCGAGCCTACCTAGTTAGGTAACATAAAACTAAGTATTGTTACTACTAATTTATATTTTAGCTTAGTTCATGCAAAACAGTAATTTTAGCAAACAAATGCAGAATTATTCTCTTACCTGAGTAATCATTCTGACCTCATTTACCAGTAACTCTTGAAAAGCTCTCAACTACAAAAAAAAAAAATAGGCCAGCGTTATTTTTGTATTTTTAGCCAACAAATATGGAATTGCTTACTCACCCCACCTTCCCCCGAGTAGTGTAACTCCCTTAGTAAGCCATTCTGACTACCAGTGGTTCTGGACAACCAACAAGCCGAAGTGGCACTGAGCAGCCCCAAAAAACGGCGAGGTTTTGAAATGACGTCTGGTAAAGGGTTTTCAGTGCCATAGTAATCAGTCGCAGTAACTTCTTATAGCTAACTTGAAAAAGGAATGTTGCGCTGGAATTACCTCACAATTTGGAGCCCAAGTTTGAAAGACTTTCCTAATGCTGTAGTATAAGAAGGAACATTGCCAGCACACTCGTTTAACTTTCATTCCTGGTGCAGTAAGCATTCTGTCACTACATCCATTGTTGGCACATCACAACTCACCTCCAAGGCTGTGCCCAGTACACCAAATGAGTCAGGCGAACTTGTCAGGAGGTATGCTACCTTGTCCTCCTCAGTCAATGGTGTTTATTTCAGCCAAACTGTTCTGTTATTTCTCTGATGTGACCTTGCACTGAATCACCTTTGTCGTTTGGTCTTAAAGCGTGAAGTTTATTTCTGAGTTCTAACTTTTTAGCCCAGGTCTTCTTGCAGTATTGGTCCCACATAGCTTCCCCCAAAATTTCTCTGGGTTAGCATTCCCATCCAGAAGTTACAACAGAATTGGGTCTATAGATAAGCCTTAGATTGCCAGATCCTCACCCTGACACATTAAAATTAGATATAAGCTGCGGTCTCAGTATACTAGGTGCCTCCTCCGTGCCCTGTACTGTACAGTCCATTCTTTAGTAATGCTAGACCTTCCAAGTCCCATAGTTCTGGCCATTCAGAGGAATAATCACTATAGCATTTGGATATTCAGCCACCGACAACACTAACTAACTCATGCAGGTGATCATTGAGATATTTCATCAAAGTGCATTATTATTAGATTTGGTTATAAATTTAACCTTTTCTACTTTTTTTTTTTTTTTTTTGGTAGCCACTTGGTGTCCCAGATGCAAACTGCCATCTCCAAGTACTTATGTAGTAAAGTATCATTTTTTTTATTCTGCATGTTCCCAAAGCATTGGAAAAGCACAAAAAAGATTAATTACTTGTGTGTGGGAAATACAGGGAAGAAGAAACTAGGTTGTTATACACACCAAAATTACAGGCACATTGACAATCTAATGCTGTTAGAGTGTGTGCATGTGTAATTTTGAAATACAATCTTGAAGTTATATTTACTTTTTATCATTATTATTTGGAAAAAAAATTCATGTAATGTTATAGCAGATAAATACTCACCACTCTCCTCAATCATCATCACCCCAGCAATCATCTCTTCAATCAGAGTCTTTACACTTACTAAAAGTAATAGTGGTGCCTTTAGAGAGTGTATTGCTATTCATTCCAGTTATAGTTTTATCCAAGATCATAGCTTGCCTGAAGATAATACAAACATTCTAGCTGTGACCACTAAAAGGGATGTTGCTTTCCCTGCTGCAAGAATTAATCAGTCTCATAATATGCTAAATTGAAAGAGTTTAAGTGACTGGATTGTGCTATTCAAACTCCAAAGCATAAAGCAAAACTATCATGTCAGCAAGAAATTATTTGCTCATGTGACAATGACGTGAATAGGAAGCGTTACCCTCAAAAATTAATCCATGTGGAGCTGATAGCTTTGCATTTTCTCAAGAATCAGCCTGTCATACCTAAGTATATGATTAATTGTTAGAGACAGACAGAGAATGAACTGGTGGGGGCAGGCAGGCGGACAGACCAACAGACAGACTACCACAATCACCCTCCGGCATGCATGCTAGGGTTAATAACGGTGCATGCATAAATCACTCTCACAACACCATTCCGTTCTTTAGTTCAATAGTTCACATATTGAAGTCCTGGACTGTTAGGTATATGAATGTATTGGAAATGTCACACAGGCAGTAAATTCATTGTATGTGATTGATCAGTGGGTGGGGAATCCAGATTAGGATCAGTGTAGTCTCAGTGTAGTTTCTGATGAAGTCATGTTGTCTGCTCCTAAAACTATGGTCAGAGTGCTCAGTTGAAAAATCCTGAGACAAATTAGCTGGATCTAATGCCTTTTCCAACAAATCTGGAAGTGTGTTCTCAAGTAGCGTCTTTTGAGGTTGTCCTCGAGTCAATAAATAATAATAATAATTCAAAAATAGGTACAACTTTTAAAATAAAGGGTATATAGTAAGGCATCAATAATTGCTCACTATCTAAATTAGACGATCAATTTTCATCACCGGAGATTTACGGACGTTTTCAGGCGTGAACGTACATACACGAGTGTACGCGGAAACTAATAAAATGGCTAGTTGTGAAGTAATAGCATTTGTCTAGTTCATTTCAATTTTTGTTTATTGTTTCGACTCGACATATGCCAGGGTATAAGAGGAAAACACCTAGCGAAGCTTCTGGTAGCCGAAAGAGACACGCCATTGGGAGAAGTACGCTAACTAGTGTGCCTGTTAGCCGAAAGAAAGGAGCAACTCTCCCTTGGGCCAATGCATTACCTTTCTTCAGTCTTCTTATTCGTCTCATTATGAACCAGGAACAATTCGCTTTGCTGAGGAAGAAGGGATAATAATGCTGTGCCTTCCACCACATAGTAACTCATGTTTCGCAACCATTAGACTTAACTTTTTTGGACTACTTAAAATATTTCGGTACGAAGCATGCCACAAATTATATGCAGGATAATCCAGGACGTATTGTTACAAAATATCAATTTTCTTCTATTTCAATTGCATGGTATAAAGCAATCAAGCCTGAAACTATAGTTTCTGGCTTTAGAAAGGCAGGCAATGAGCCATCACTATCCCAGAAGATGTATCTTTATCTGCCACTACTGAAGAAGTTCCTTCATCTGTGACTGTTCAAGCAGATTATGAGCATGCAGCTGAAATTTACTCGTCTGATGATAATGAAGACCAATTAGATCCGAAGCATGGCCTACTGGAATCAGTGCTTACCAGGATCAATTGGAGCTTTTAGAAACCAGATATGAGAATGAGTATGTTTGTGTATGGGTATTCTAATTACAAAAATTTGTAGTTTGTGTGTCAATTGCTAAAGACACACCATATAACATTTATGTTTTTTTTGTGGATGTTTATGCACATTCTTTACCTTGTATGCTACACTAAAAACTCTTGGCAGAGGTGTATATACTGGGGCTACCAAATAAGCATACAAAGAAAATAATTTGTATTACAGTAGATACAAGTTTGCATGTTTGTGCAGAGTAAATTAACATGGGGGCATTAATTTGTGTCCATACTAATAATAGATATTATCTACATAATTTACTAAAATAACACAGTCTAGGCAAATTTAGAATGAATGTCAAGTAAGGTTACTCTTGCCATTTTTATCTTCATGTTATTTGTGCACTTGTTTATATGCATGGGTTTGTATACGTGTATGTGTGCACAAATTTCTATAATTTCTAATTCCATACAACTTTATCAGTTACACTCTGACCATTTTTTGGGGGGAAAATCCGCCTAAACGCGGCATCTATAGTTTTCTAATTTATCCTACCAGTAGGTTACTGGGATGCCGTCCTCCTAATTTGGAAGCTGTAGCCGTTTTCGCCCTACGCACTACAACACTCCAGTATTTTTTGCTAAACTAACTAGTGATGTGCTTGAGCACAAATGGCGAGCGAGCCTGCCTAGTTAAAACTACAGTATTGTTACTACATAATTTATATTTTAGCTTAGTTCATGCAAAAAACAGTATAAGCAGTTGACCATTAATTTTAGCAAACACCAATAATAAATTTACACTCTTACCTGAGCAATGGTAACTTCTGTAGTATCAAACTAGAGCAATTCTGACTACCTCAATTGCCAGTAACTCTTGAACAAGCTCGCTCGCAGGTACAAAATAAATAGGCCAGTGTTATTTTTGTAATATTAGCCAACAAATATGGAATTACTACTTGCCTCAACTGAGTATTGGCAACTTCTGTAGTTACAAATTTAAGCTATTTTGACCATCTGAATTACCAGTAATTCTTGACAACAAGCTCTCAGGTACAAAACAAAAGACCATTAATTTTAGCGAACTACTTTCTTACCTCATTTAGCGAATTACTTTCTTACCTCATTTTCTTGAGTAGTAGTAACACCTGTAGTATCAAATTGAAGCTATTCTGACTATCTAAATTACCAGTCTCTCTTGACAACATGCTCTCAGTTACAAACAGAAAGGCCAGAGTTATTTTTGTAATTTTAACTTACAAATATGGAATTAAGTACTTACCTCAGTTTCCCTCTAGTAGTGGTGCCTTCCTCAGCATTGTTATAAGGCATTCTGACAGTGGTACCTTCTGTAGTATCCAATTTAAAATTTAAGCCATTCTGACTACCTCAGTTACCAGTAACTGGTGAGCAAGCTCGCAGCTCTAACAAAAAATAATAGCCAGAGTTATGTTTGTAATTTTTTAGCTAACAAGTATGGAACTACGTACTTACCTCAGCTTCTTTCAAGTAATTGTGGCTTCCTTAGTATTACCATTCTCGCTACCAGTGGCACTTGACAACCAACAAGCGGTATTTTTAGCAGCGCCAAAATGACGAAGTTTTGAAATTAAGTCTGGTAAAGGGTTTTCAATGGCATAGTAACCAGGCAGTAACTGTTCGGGAAATCTCAATTGAACACGACTGAGAGTCAGCTTCGCTCGCTTCTCTCACTCGCTGAATTATTGCTGATTTCGAAAGAAAGAAAAAAACGCCGCGTAAAGGCGCTGCTTTGTGTAAGAAAGAGTAGAAATGTGGACAATACTTATGAAGATTGCATTGCAGCAGTTCTCAAACCCTTGACAAAAGCATGATTAAATTCTGCTGTAAGTCAATAATAATAAAGTTACATCCAGATGCAGGAAAAAGGGAATCTATGCAAGGAAACAAATTTCAGGGTTCTAAACATACGTTTCCATTCAACATTATATCAAGAGAATGGCAACAAAATTCCTGGCCTCAGCAGCAGTGTAGCAGTTTACCAGGATGTTACCTAAGTGGATTCAATGCCTGAAACTTGTCCTGCACAAAGTTGTCTTAATATCCCTACCACTTCCTGTAAATCATCTCCAACAACTGACAAAGTTCTTGCAATGATGCATCTAGGTACCTCTCCAATTCAAATAGAACGTACCCCAAGTTTCTTGTCTAAAGCAATATGTCTACAGCTAATAGTAATGAGATGGATTTACTAGGCAAGTGCACGGATGTCTAGCAGTTGTGCCGCCACATACTCACAGAGGTCCTGCAAAGTGTGTCCAAAGGAGCAACATAGCTGTCTCCACCCTGCAGCATCAACACCTAATGGACCAGTCTTTAATGGGTGTTTATCCTCAAAAATTCCCAGAACCTCATTGTCCATTTTATCATCAAGGCGGAGCGGTTTATCAAATGTTTCATTGGAAAGGAGTTGAAGTACCACTTTTGCTTTGCCTTTGGACATTAAGCTGGAAAATTTATCTTCCATGCTGCTTTTCAAAGTGAAATTTTTTTTGCGGTCGCCCCTGTGAAGTCTTGACCATAATGTTATTCCCTCTCTCAGAAGCTCAGTTAAATGCCCTTCTATCCATGAATTTAACCGAGTCTGAAGACAGGCAATGTGTTCTTTACTCTTTAGGTTTCGAGTATTGAAGAAAAAGAACAAGCAGGACTATAGCTGCCATCATTGACTTGGTTTCAAGAGCAGAGGCAGTGTCAATGGCTTTAAACGTCCTGCTTAATTCACTAACAAAAGAAGACCCAACATTGCCTGATGGAACATGAAATTGGTTAGGAATCCAATGCAAGACTACATTATAGGTGTCTTCGAGCAGCCTCATAAAGGTGATGCCCATCACAATTACCCCAAGTGAAAACAAAAGCACAAGCTGTTTGGTAATATATGGGAGAGCATTTTTATGGAGAACTGGTGGCTGAAGAGTGTTAAACTGCCAATACGGGGAACTGAATCTATAGCACTAATTATGGGGCTTGTGGATGAAGAAATGGAGTTAGAATTGGAAGTTGTAGTTTTTGATGAGCTGCTGCTTCTAACAGTTGAGAAAGTCATGGATTGAACAGGGCAGCTTCCAGTATTCTGACTTTTTTTTTTGCTGGGCTGACAGCTTGCACTCATACAGCTTTTGCAACTTCCTGTCTTGTTACACCAACAACAGACCATGACACGAGTAGAATATTCTAAATAGAGCTCGTTCATTAATGCTATAGCAAGGTCTGTCCAATGTAGAATAAGGAACCACTGAGTTTTGAGTAAAAAATACTAATCTCCCAGACTCTAACTGGCTTGTTAACTACAGAAACTGACGAACTCTCAGCACTCATGCACTTACCGTGTACTGTTTAGTAAGGGTCCTATTACTAACAAAAAAAAGCATTCAGATACTTCAACCTGATAGGACAATGGGCCAGTATCCTTCACTATTCCCTCTGATTTGGGTCGTTCAAAAATCTCCTGCAAACCGTGTCACTGACTTTGAAAATTTGTGGAATCCCATTGGGTAAGAATGTTAAATAATTCTAATTCACACTTTCCCTTTAATTTTTGTAACTGCATTTGATTCTATCCTTTGGTAGAAGACTCAACGAACTAGCCTGTAATTTCTATGCATGTCTCAGAATGGGGATGTGTCAGGACTGGCTGGCCGGTATATACCCTAACTGTCAGTCTTTTAGTTCTTGTACTCAAACTAGGTCTAGTCTCACATAGCCCGACCCTTAACCAAACCACTATACAGGTTTGGTAATGGGTGTGGCTTTGTGAGACTAATCCAGGTCGTTGTTAAGCTAACCAAAAGTTCCTTAAGTCTAGCTTGTGAGGTAGCTAGCTATTTAGTATAATCTGGAAGTGTGGCATCTCTTTTTAATCAACTTACAAATTATGCCAAGGCAAATGTGAAGCAGAATAAATTAATTAGAATTTAGTGGTAACAGTTTCAGCTTTTAAGTTTGTGAAAGTACTGTAGTCTGTGATGAAAGTAGTGGAAGTGCAGCAAACAGTTAATGATCTTGATAGCTAATCTCCTTGTTGTTTTTGTCTGGATTCTAACATTAGCTAGCTGTCAACCAATTGAAACTTGGACTACTGAGAAATTTTCTCCCACTAGTCAAAAGTGTGCAACATTATCCAGTTATTCAAACACATTTAGCTGCAGTGAAACATGTTCTTACATTTTTATCAAACAGTTTTACTGAGACAAAGGTTTGCTAGAGGCTGTACCTTGAATCTTCAATAAATTATTTATACAATAATAATGTCTAGTGAGAACTGATTCAATCACTCATGTCATGACTTATTATTACATATTAGTAATTAGAATAATTTGAGACCTTTATGAACTTCAAATGGTAGCTATCTGGTTCTAGTTCCAGAGCTACAGTCAAGTATTTTTTTTAATGTTATAGTAAGTTTTCTCGTTCTAACAGCCAATAGCTATTGTTAATTAAACTTAACAATATTAGTTGTTAGAACGAGAAAACTTGCTATTATTATAATTATTTCAGCCGAGAATGACTGAACCATTAAAAATTGTTGCATATAATTCTTCCTTTAAGCAGCCATATAGGGCAGCATGTAGAAATATAGTGCCCTCCTTTGTCATTGTAACATCCTCACCAGAAAATTATTAACTGTTTGCCAGACTCGGAGTCTGCTGGAGCTTAGGCTGCAAAATGTGCCCTCCACTTGCATCAATGACTGCAGCTGCACGTGAAATTGAGGACTCAAACTTTAAATCGTTACAAGAGTCCATCATTAAGCTCGTTTGCTATCTTACTACATAACCAACGTGATTTAATTTCTAAACAATGATAATATTCAATCTACGAAGGGAAAAAAAAGTGATTAACAAAAATAATTAAACTAGAGTAAGCTTTAAGAATTATGTGAATAGTAGCTATTTATCATATTGTGAGGAATTCTATAGGAATGAAGTATTCATTTTGTTCTAATAATTTTATAAGTCTTGTAAATTGATTAGCATTTGAACAGCTTTCCATCCACTTCTTAATAACACTAGCACACTGTTCTGTATCGGTCATTGAATCATCTTTAGAAAACTTCACTTTGAGAATCTTTGCTAGAGAGTTAGGTTCAGCAGGCCACCAGTCTGATACAATTAGTATTTGTTTGTCTGTCAACGACACTGTCAACTCCATTTGGTCTTGCTTGCTATATACTGCAAATTGATACAAGAAATACAGCATTAGATAAATTATACTTGGAAATGCTTAATGCATGCTCAATCTACTTTTGCCCGATCAAGATTTTATGATGTGTAGATATATCACAAATCAAACTATTTTATTAAATTATTTTTAAAAGGGTTAGACTTACAAGTAAATTCAAAATTCACATTGTAAGTTTAGCTATGATTCATAAGGATAACTACTCCATATAGCCTTAAAGTTTTCAATAAGTTCTATTCTGTTCTTGACAAAAGCTACAACTATCACATTTATACTCAACTCGGTATTCATGACTCCTCCCTGAGTTAACCTTAGCCACCCATGTTGATATAGCTAGCTCAATTGTAATCTCAGAAAATAGACCAAAACATGAATAAAAATCAGTAATACTGATGGCATATGAATTGTTTTGTTTCATTTACTCTTTGAATAGTTAAAACATACAAAAAATAACTGCAAATCATATTTTATTCATCCTAACACTGCTACATTAAACCCAACCTTTATACAGTAATACCAGATCCTTTATACAGCATTAGCAGCTTACATGTTGGATCAATTGAATAGGCTTCCTTGTAATGTCCCAGCTCCATGAGTGTTTTAGCCAGAGTCTTTGAAGATGCTCTAACATTGACACATTTCCAAGTGTATATTGCATGAAATAAAATGTCTTGTATAGATCTATGTTCCAAAGTGAATTGGTCCAAAGAGAATTGGTCCAAACTGGTATGCAATAATTGAGAACTTTTGCGATCAGCTAATTGCCGACTGATTTTTAAAATATTGTCAGTTGATGTTGAAATTCTCAGAAGATTATAACAAATCTGTTGAATTTTTTCTGGATTTAGCATATCTGAAAAGAAAAGAGACAAAAATATAATGTTTTGTGCTTTGAGTGATTTAACTACCATGACATAGTGATTATAGCTGTATTATAATATTATATATATATGACATGGCTATCAAGGATTATTTTCTGATAGATCATTGGTATACACTAATGGAGTGAAATGGAGTTGGTGCACCAAATGATACTGACAATTTAATTGTTTGAGACTCATGGTAAATCAACAACGTAAAGATGGGATGTAGCTGTCTTGTACTGTTCTGCATAATTCCATTGCTTTAATTTGCTACAGGAAAATACTTGGGAATATATTTTGGATTTACAAGTTCAAGCACTAAGAAACTTAGCTTAGACAACTAGTGAAAGTCTATACCACACTATATCTGTTAGCCTTAATTAGTAAGTAACAGTTTACATACAGTCATCATTTACCAGTCAAAAAATTAAGGAAAAAAAGACAACTTTCAGGGAAATTAACAACTTTTTCCTATTCACAGGAGTCACCTGTCTTTGATATAACAGACAATAAAACAAAAAACAAAAATGACTACTGCCACCTAACAGACAGTACTCTGTGGAATAAAAACATCATTTAATTGCTAATATGAAATACATATGTCATAATATACTAACCATAAGGATGAAGAATTGACTTTTGAGAGCCCTGGAATGCAGATTGTATCCATATAAGTCTGCTGGCTAATTTCTTGTCTTTAGTATTTATCTGAAACTGACACTTTGGGCACTTATCTACAGTACTGTCTAATATCTGGAAAGGTATGAAGTGATCCTTTGAATTTGGACACATGATGTTGAAAGAGAATCTATATCTTCCTTTACCAATAGTATTCATAATATCCACCAAAGCTGTTTTCAATAAACTGTAAATGCCAGGATTCTTTTCTTCAACAGAAACTTCAATAAATTGGAATGAAAAACGAATTTTTGCTGTAGTTGAAACTTTTTCATGATTACAAGAAAAATAAGTAACATTGCAGGAATTTTTACCACGACCATTAGAATCCAAAAATATAACTTTTTCTTTTAATGTGTTACTATTTTGGAAATATTTGACAAATTCAGTTTGCTTTCTCAGTGGGAAATACGGCCGACTAGAGGTAATAACAAGAGAGTCTGGATGTAGACTTGATTCATCATACTCACTCTTTAAAGATGGGATGTAATACTTGTCATTTCCTATATCAGTTAGCATACCAAAATTATCTATGACTTTAATAAAGAAATCGCTGACACTCATTTCGCCAGCCTGTCCCTGCCATAATGACTTCAAGGTGCGAAGTGACACCACTCCATTCACAGTGCTGGTCAGGTATTCATGAGGAATAGTACCATCTTCTTTCATTGTGTATAGCTTATAGAGTTCTTTCAGAAACTCCACAGGATTCATTATGAAATGGTCATGAAGAAACTCACCCTCTACTTCTGAACTGATTATTGATGCACACGCTCTAAAGAGCTCTAAAAATCTGTCAACGTCTTTTTCATCAACACCACATTTCTTAGCATGTACGATTAGTTCTGTTCTCGTCATGTATTGCTGCTTGATTTTGTGAAGATACCATCGCAATAAAATAAACTTCAGAGGAATGTCAATCTCAAACATATCCTTATATTTGGACACAATGTCCACAATGGTGTTGGTAACCTGTTTACACTGACTAGAATTCCTGGTGTCCAAGGTTATCATGTTCTGGTGAATGACTCCATTGGGAACTCCCATATCACTAGCTTTAGTCTCCACTAACTTCATGACATCTCTTGAATTTCTCTTCATTTCCTCTTCACTTTTCACCTCGTCAATGTGTGTACCCACCACTATACATCTAGGACAGAGTGGCTTCTCATGGGAGGCTCCCTCAATACCGGCTACAAGACGGTGCAGAGTAGATCCATAAAATTTCTTATTTCCATTCTTCAATAATGTTGTTTTGTTATATTTGTGAATATCAATAAGGTCCAAGAGAAGCATATTAGGGTGCTGACCTCTAGCTGTCTGCAGAATCTCACGCATTGGTTTGTTTTCAAAAATATTGAAGACATTAACAAGAGAAAAAGGTCCCGTTAAAATTTTCTGCAATGCTTCTTTGTCTGTAGTAAATTGGACAGATAACTTCTGCAAGTACTGACACATTTCAATGAAATATTGTTGAACAATGGGATCATCAAAAAGTAGTGAATCGATTTCAGTGATAGCCTCCGGCTTGGGTATCTGGTGTTGACTGACTAGAAAATAGAGCAGACCTAATGCTAGCATGTCCACTGGAGGTCCATCCTTTCCTCGGAGGTCAGTGAAACTTGTCCACTGGTGGTCTGGATGGCTGAGAGTAGCATGGCTGAGTATTGCCTCATACAGATCTATTCCTGGTACAGATCCTGCTCCACCACTTCCACTGGGCACTTGAGACTTGTCAGCAATACCCAGTTGGCAACACAATGAGCTCTTACCAGAGTCAGGCAATCCATCCACTACCACATGGTACATGTTAATTCTAATAGATTTGGACATGATCAATTCTTTAATCTCAGCTCCAGTGAATGGCACTACAAATAAAAGAAAATAATCAATAATTTTTTTAATACTGAAGAGCATACTGAGTCCAGGAGGAAAAAATTGTGAGACAAGAAGATAGAGTAGGTATGAATAAATGAAATAAATCAAAATTCAAAATGAAGTTTTAATTTGTAAAGAATTAGTACACAATGGCTCACAGAAAAGTACAGAGACTACCGACTAAATAATTTTATTGCAGCTTGTAGACTACATTAAATATGTATTTGTCTACTATACACTAGGTTGTGTGAAACCACAGTGCCATTGTAACTCCAACCGTACAAAAAATAAGCTGCACAGTTACTGGTGGATGCTGAGGGGGGAAAGTAGCTATTTCTTAAACACAACGGACAGTCTATAATGTAATTCAGGGTACCAATTCAAAAAGGACTTAATTAAAAGTTAAGCATCGGTAGGCCTAAACAGCGACATCAAACATAATACACCAATGGGTATTTTTTCCACTTCATTTTCAAAGAAATGACAAAACTCATCATATATTTTTAAGACTAACACCCCTCAAATTAATGATGTAATGGTTTAATAAAAATATACAAATAGCAACCTATACATACCTTTCTGATAAATGGTTCCTCGATTGGGGTCATTTTGAACAAGTTGATAAGCCCTCTCAGCTACTTCTTCTTGAAAGACAGACCTCCTTACCAGCTCTAGCTTCTCTCTCTTGGCATTCAGCTCTACTTCTTTCTCCACCTCCTTCACTATAGTCTTCCTAGTGAGTTCATTGAAATGTCTTTCTTTATTCAAATCTTCCCTGAGTTTAAAATTCTCTGCACTTAGCCTCTGAGCAGTTTGTTTAGCTTCCACAGCATACTGCTCTGCTTTCTTTTTGGCTTCTTTGAGTTTCTTGTATTCAGTCTCCAGACGACCCTTATCCATGTAGGACACGTCTTCCTCTTTCTGAGGATCCTAAAGAAAAGTTTGAAAACGAGGAATAAAATGACACATTAAGTTTTGCAAGATATGTTTACACAATGCTTCCATCAATACCTTAGTAGTTTAGAATACCTTAGCACTTCAAAATATAGAATATACTGTTACCTTACCAGTCTCGGATACCTTACCAGTTTAGAAATATTTCCATTAGTTTTGAAAACCTCACCAGTTTAGAAATTTTTTAGAATTCCGTACCAGTTTAGAATTAGTTACCAGTGTAGAAAAGCTTACCTGCTTAGGAACACTTTATCAGTTTAGTAATATACACAAGTTGTAATGACACCTTGTTAGTTCTAGTATATCAACCGACATTTTCTATCCAGTATTTCACGTTTTCATTTACCCTCAAATTGCGCCATATAGTGCTCTGGCATTCTGCGTTGGGTTGGCAAATCTTCACTTCTGTTATTTATCCATTATCCAATATAACTCTCCTATCTTTTATTAGCACATTGTGCTGACGTAGTACTTTCTAAACTGATATCTTGATTTTCGAAAATGTATCCAAAAAATACGGCTACTGGTCTGTTTAACCAATGAGTATTTGTGAGCCCAAATTTTTTTTACAGTATGATGTTCAGAAGCTCAGAATCCATCTAATAGAAACTGAATAAGTTGTGTACTCTGTCAGAACTACATACAGTAGGAGCTCTGAAACAGTCAGATAAACATTTTTTTAAATTCATCTCTTGCAAAATGTCTTTACAGAAAAGAAATTTTAAAAATACATAAATATAGACTTTTCATGTTACCCAACTGGTCGTCATAGAAAAGGGACTGAAAGGTACAATATCAAGAGTATAAAAATAAAACAAGAAGCTCTTGCATGGTGGAGCATAATTAATGCCAGAGTTGTGTATGAGTCTAAAGCAAGTCTTATGATCATTAAAACCACAGAACTCAAGAATTAGCTACAAGTACAGGACAAACTGCACTATGATGAAACCATAAGCACAGCCTAACTTACCAACACTATAATAACCCACATGAAAACATGCAAATACATTGGACTGCCAGTTGCCTCACTTGCTTCACTCACTCGCCAATCATAGGAAATAAACACACAATAATGTGACTAAAAATGGTCAGTATTGCCTTCTATCTCTCATTCCTATTTCCTTAAGTTTACCATTTTGTTCTACTCATTTCCTCAACATTTCCCTTCCTTCTTTTTTTAAATATTTTTGATAAAACTCCACCTTTTCCACCCATTTCATTGCTTGTAGTGTTTTTCACTACTTTACAAGCATATACGCATTCTGAACTTGTCAACACATCACAAGCGAAAATCAGATATATTCCACCACGACAGTGTACAATAAAGTGCATTCATTCTAGGTTTACACTATCAAGTACTTTAGGAAACTTTACAAATTAAAACATTCCACAATACGCTATAACCTGACCAAAACATGCAGCATATAATAATCATGCATCCACAATCCCTACCGCACTTCTAAATTACTTACTGTACTAGCTGCTATGGACAGGTCATGTACGCGAATTTCAAGGTCTGCAATTCTTTTATAGCACTTTCCCAGCTCAGCTTTGCTTGAGCTGGACTCATCAGGTGTGGCTGACGTCAAAGGTGGCTTGTAGGTCTTGAAATCCAATACTTTTCCTGATTTTGGACGACGCTTTGTAGGTTGTGATTGCTGAAATGTACATTAATTGTGATAAATCAAATTAGAATTATTAAATATTAGTTGTAGCTGATAACATCAATCCTTGAAAGCCTTTGTTGGGGGGAAAGGGAAAAGAAAAAAGGGATGGGGAAGAAGAAAAGAAGGGGGAAAGAAAAAAAGAAAAAAGTGGAAGAAAAGAAGGGGAAATAGAGAATAGAGGAAAAGAAAAGGACCAGTGAAGGGAAAAGGAATCGTGAAAATAGAAGTAGTATATCTATACAATTGCTAGAATATGAATATATACCTGAGCTGGTACTACACTGAGTCTGGGATTGAAGGACTTGGCGCTCATGTAATTGGACAATAGCTGTACAAACGGATCATCTCTAGAAGAACTACTGCTGCTGGTCTGAATCTTCACAACCTCCAAGATATCTGGATTATTACCTTCCTTGGCTAAATCATATGCTGACTTGTTGTCCTGCACAAAAATGTAATACAAAAAATAAATAAAATATATACATAAATTTCTATTTATAATATTCATTAACAAAAAGTCAGTCAACATATTGGAATAATCCAATAAAATAAGTATATCTCAAAATTTTCAAGTTAACCTCTTCACCACCATTTAGCACTCTGCAGCTAATCTCGAGGAAAATCACTGATTATTCTCATTTGTGTTGGCATTGCCTCACGTGAATGCTGTAGTCGACAGAAGTTAACTCAATAGTTACTTAGTGAAGTTCAAACTTCTTGCAGCTGTATCTCTGATGCTATACAGCAGAAACCTTTTAGGTAATATTGGGGGGGGTTGGAATTTGGGCTTACTTCAAATGGCAACCATGCGGTCAGCTTATGAGGTAGTAGACCTGGATTTATACCAACTTTGGCATTTTAACTAGTTTCTAGTGAACCAGAAAGTACAAAAGATATTTATGCCTATAGAATCCATGCAACTACCGAGAGAGTTGCTTTGTGAAGGAATCCAGACATTTGACTACAGCTTTAGATGAAAAAGCAGTTGTGAAGATTGGGACACGGATGAAGCAGTTATACTGGACTCTGAATTAGCTACAGACAGTCCAGTATCAGATAAACAACTAAGTAGTTCTTTTATTCTTATTTAAACATTTTTTTAAACAAAGTTTTTAAAAATATTTTTATTTCACCTGGCAATTCAGTAGTGAAAAGGCTAATGTAGCAATAATGAAAAATTAAATTCACTATGAATAACAATAGATGATCTGAAGATATATGTCTCCTTGTCATAACTCCCACGCCCCCACTTCTACTCACCCTGTTCCTCAGACTGATGTTAGCTTTAGCCAGAACCAGCTCCTTGACCACTCCCACATGCACAATAGTAATGGCAAACATCAAACCAGTATAGCCGTTCTACAAATAAAATGAATACATGCTTGTAATAACATACTACACAAAATTATCCCAACTATTCAAATGATATCAAAAATATCAAAAATATCAAATTTATATGTAAAGTTATGTACTATTAATATAACCTTAACTAGCAGCAAAAAAAATAAATAAATATAATAATAATAATAATAATAACCACTTTCTATGTGGGCATTTTGAGAGGATCCATTCACATAAAAATAATGGGTCATTAACATGTGGTAAAAACTCATTTAGTAGTCGTACACATGCGGTAAAGGGTCACTAAATATGTGGTACTGAATCCTGCAGTCATTCAGTATAAATGGTAAATAGTAAAGTGTATGGTGAGTGTGTGGCAGAGTCATTCAATGTGTGGTAAAGGGTTGTGGTAAAGGGTCATCATGTGTTAGAGGATTGTTTAATATATTATGGTAGAATGTGTGGTAAAAGGTCATGGAGTGTGTGGTAAAGGGTTGTCATGTGTTAGAGGATTGTTTAATATATGGTAGAGTGTGTGGTAAAAGGTCATATAGTATGTGGTAAAGGGTCGTCATGTGTTAGAGGCTTGTTTGTATATGGTAAAGGGTTGGTCAGTTTGTATTGAAGACTAGTTCAATGTGTGGCTTAGAGTGCATCTCCTGTGTGTTATTTAGCATGTGGTAAAGGGTTGGTCAGTTTGTATTGAAGAATAGTTCAATGTGTGGTAAAGGTCAATTCAATGTTTGGTAAGGGTCACTTAGATGCCACTCTAAGGACAGTTAACCGATTACGCGCGAATAAAAATTTTAATTGCGCCTTACGTAATGCGGTCACGGGCGCACGCGAGACACAGAGGATTGATTGCTTGGTGGGAGGGTGACACTAAGCGAGAGAAAGAAGACGAACGTTTGAAGATTGCCTCGGGGACAGTATTATCGAACGATAGAGTACGCTCTAGGCTATTGGGAAAGCATAAATTCGACGCTAAGGAGCTGTTCCCGACTTAAAAATAACAAAGTACTCGCACCGTTTGGCAAAAACCTTTATGGCATCACACTGAGGCTCTTAGTAAGCACACTAGTAAGGTTGGAAGTATGGTTTCATGGCTGAAGCAGTTTGCTACTCGATCATAGAGGTAAGAGAAAGTGTTTTTGCACACATCTGTCTTACATTCAGGAAGAATTTGTTGATATTTATTTAGGGTGTGTTTTATTTTGAACTGAGCAATCTGTTATAAATTTTGTGAACAGAGAAGCTTTTTATGGCTTTTGTGCATGAAAACAGGTACATCACAAATAAATGATAGAATATTTTAGTGTATTCAGTTTGGTACTCCAAGGTGTCTTTACTTTTGATGTGCTGGTAGGCTGCATTGTTGACAGAATAGTTAGTGATCTTACTATCAAGTGCAACTGGTCATAGCATAATAGAAGTATATGTCAGAGGGCTCCCTGCAGTCTCACCTGTTGTATAACAATATTTATTTTTACTTATTGTTATAAAGAATGTGGTTAAAATTCCTGTAGAAATCGCTACCTTTCAGAATCATCAATTCCGTTCTCTCGTCAGAGTCCTTGACCATCTAGTGACTGCTGCAGTCACTACACCCATCAGTACTGAAGTCATTCTTGCTGTCATCAAACTCCTCGTCACTACCATCAGAGTTACTGCCATTCTGGTCACTGCCATCCTTGTCACTGCCATGCTGTGCCAGGTCAAGAATAACGTCTTCATCACTAGGATGCTGAAGTGCCAGTGTTCCACTTGCCAAGATAGCTTTCTACTTGTTTTATCATGAGCAGTTATAGCTAAAGTAATATTGGTTTCTAAAAAATTATTCTGTGTACCTTTATTATATTATGAAATATATTTTCAATTTATACTTTATCAGAAAGAAGTCTTATTGTTGTGACAAAATTTACTCAACATTTTCTTATGGCAGTCTATGTATTTTATAAGCCTAAAATATACTTACAACAATATAGAATCGTCTGCAATTGTGATTGGTGGCGTCCTTGACTCCACAAAGCTGTAGGGCGAAATGGACGCGAAGACGCTTTTTTGACGCATTTTCGCGTCCTTCGCGGTTATCGATTTTTCTTAATTGACGCGTTTTCGCGTCCTTCGGCATTAATCGGTTAATAGAGGCAATAAAATATAAAATTTTAATTCAACCTTTCGTATTAGATAAAAACAGTCAAAACAACAGATGAAGTATTAATACAATTTATAGGCTATAATAAACAAAGAATACTTTAAGTCATCCACGATAAAGCAACTCTAATGTGGCAAAATAAGAAATTTGCCGATGGAACATGGTAGAACTAAAAAATAAATTATTTGCTAAAGAACAAATACAGTAGACCCACACTTTGCATGTATTGTTCCAGTACAGGGTTTCATGCAGAGGGGGCTGGGGCTGGCCCTGAGATAGAATTAGGGGCCGTGTAAAACATGGACGACGACCTGGTCCATCTACAGTGCTATCTAAAGAGGAAGCTTTAGTTTCATATTTAGTATATATGGCCAAGCAAGGTTTCCCTTTGACACCAAAAATGACAACAGCTTATGCTTGGGCTATATCTCTGAGAGCAGGGAAAGCTAATCAATTTCCTGAGAGTGGGCCGGGTCGAAATTGGTTTACCAGATTTCGTAAACGTCATCCAGAGTTACGATTGCGAAAAATGGATAACTTGGAGAGATCACGAGCAGAATGTCTCTCCTGAAGTAGTCAAGAACTACTTTGACTTGTTACAGAAATTTTTAACTGAAAATGGGTTAACCCATAATCCACGGCAGATTTATAATGCCGATGAGACATTCCTACCATTCAACGAAACCAAAGAGAAGGCAGTAACAATTAAAAATAAGTGTGTTTGTTCGCAATATTTAGGTACCACAGAGCATATTGCTATGCTTTGTGCAGGATCTGCTTCAGGCTCTGCTCTTCCTCCAATGATAATTTATCCAAAGTCCTTTCCAGGCGGTCAATATAAATTTGGAGGTCCTGATGATGCTTTATATGGAAAAAGCGAATCTGGATGGGTTGATTCGAAGCTTTTTCTTGAATGGATGAAACAAATTTTTCTTCGTTATGCTGTCCAGGAACGTCCAGTTTTATTAATCATTGATGGTCACAAATCTCACCTGACATTGGAGTGTATAGATTTAGCTCGTGAAAATCAAGTCATTCTTCTCTGTCTTCCGCCACACACCACACATGCCTTGCAGCCTTTGGATGTTGCAGTGTTCAAGGCATTGAAGGCACATTTTTCTCGATCACTTCGAGTGCGTTGTTTTTCAAAGAAAAATTTCATTGTGTCAAAGTGTGACTTTGCTCGTGTAGTCAAAGAACTGTTTGAATTTTCTTTTTTGATGGCGAATCTTAAGAATGGATTTTCTAAGTGTGGAATATTTCCTTTTAACCGAACTGCTGTAAGCAGTGACAAGATGGCTCCGTCCTCAGTATATCAAAATAATTTAGACACTCCATCTAAAGATCAAGTAGAAGCAGCGCACAGTTCCACTGATGAATTAGCACCAGAGGAAAATGCTGCTCTGTCTATTACCTCTGAACCTTCTAGTCAATGTAACACAACTATTCCTATTGCATCTACTTTATGTGCTCAGGTATCAAATATGCAATCCTCACAAGAGTCAAAGGATTTAAAATTGGTGTTGGTGCTCGACTCCCACTACTCTCAGAGACAGCCATCATTGACGATGAGGGGCTACTGAAGAGTGGCGGAGTAAAATTGCTGCTGTTATGGCAGGATTAGTACCCAGTAACCCTATCAGATATTTTAGATGTAAATGGTCCAGATGTTCAGCCAAAACGGAGAGTTGTAAAAGCTAGAGTGGTTACTGAATGAGTATTATGATATGATGAAGACTAAGGAGAGAAAAGAGCAAGAAGATAAGGAGGAGAAAGAGAGGAAACGTCAAGAGCGAGAGAGAAGAAAGGAAGAAATTAAAAGAAGCAAAGAAGGAAGAAAGAGAGAGAGAAAAGAAGGAGAAAGAGAGCAAAGTGGCAAAGGGAAAGAACATTAGAAGAAAGCGAAATCAATCAGAGTCTAGTGAGTCAGAGGTGGAGTTGGAATCAAACCCAGGTCCATCATCACGGCAGCAAGCTAAACGTCGACGCCGCTGTCCTGCTCGATATAAGACAAGCAAGTACTCTACTGATTCATCAGGAAACGAATCTGATACAGTATGTGGTAAATGCAATTTAAGAGAACCACAGAATATGGACAAAATGTGGTGATAATATGGTGACCTACGCTATAGCACTTAAAAAAGCATCCGCATGAAGAGACACAGAGCTGCAGCCATTGCAACTGGTAAAGGGTCATCAGTAATGAAGTTCGTTATAAATATGGTACAATAGTGGGGAGTGCTGAGACAAAAATTTTTAAAAACATGTTTAGTTCAGCACTTGGCATGAGTGTGTGCAAACAATGGCCAACTCTCTAAACTCAATGACTGCATCAATAAGTCAGTCCATTGTCACTCCATACTGTGAAATATAACCCGATACTTGAGAACAGATCCTTCAGTGCCACATGTAGTTCACACGCCAGCCTACCAGCAGCTGCAACTCAATGACACTGCTGTCCTTGAATGGACGGAAAACAAACTAAATAGCACCTGTCCCTTTCATGTGGTCAGGCCGGCATATTATAAGATAGACTATAGAATGACAGACTGTAAGGAACACCTCTTGTATTTCTCTCATACAGTAGTAGTTTTTTTACTGTAGTTTTTATCGTTGCGTTCCGTACCGTTTTGACTAAACGGCCGACACCGTTTACTAAAACGGTAAAAAACGGTGAAGCATTTCCGTCGATTCACAGATATTTTCTAGCTAGAAACTCTTCTATAGCTATATCAGCAAACTAAGTCCTTGTAGCGACCATTAAACGCTACGGGGATAGTGAAAAAAAGCTCGTACAAAATTTTAACTTGCTTCAATAAAGTTGCAGACCGAAATTCCGATGGGCACAGAGCTATAACGAGGTCCGCACTTCGTAGATCTTCTGTTAGCTACCGATGGACCTCCAGTAGTAAAAAATCTAAGCCGGAGAAGGCCCTAACTTCGAGAAAACGTCGATACTGTGCGGTGGTCGAACTAACAATTCTCCGCGAGACAACTTCGAATAGGACGGCTTCAAATTTTTTTAACCCGAAAAGCTCCGCCTCTGGAGCCTATAAACAAAAAATCGGAACGTTTTATTGGATAAACGATTTTTTATATTTCTTTGAGCGAGACATACGGTGAACGAGAAAGATTAAAACGGTAACGCGGTCGAACGGAACGGCCGTTTTTTAACAAACGGCGTACCGTTTTTTTAATCGTGTGACGGCCGTTCTACGGAACGGAATTCGGAACTTTTTTTTTGTCTCCTACTGTACACTGCATACACACACATGCACATACATACACACTCACTCTCTCACACATACACACACACACACATACACACAAACAACTTAAAGCATATGGACTCAGTGAGTACACACAATGGCTGAAAGCACTCACCTGCTTCTCCTTCAGGTCTAGAATAGCCCCAGAGCTGATGAGCAGTCTCACTAGTTCTATGTGCCCTGCTTTACTGGCCAGCATTAAGGCGGAGTATCCCATATTGTCCTGGAGATCCACATTAGCTCTCAACTGAATCAACTTCTTCACAATGTCTACGCGGCCAGCCATGGTGTGAACTATGAGGGGCGTGGCACGTGCTGTGTTCCTGCAGTCAGTATTGGCGTTATATCTCATCACTAAGTCTTTGACTTCATCTGGAGTCTTCACTGCAAACAACTGCTTACTCTGAAACATAATTCACACAGTCCTCATTAATAACAATAATAATGATACATTTTCACAACACTATTTGCCAAACTAATCAGAGAAGATACTAATAATCCTACCTTCCTCTCTCTCTCTCTCTCACACAACTAACCCCTATCCTGGAACAGAGACACCACCTTACCCGATAATGAGATTATAACAAATAGGACAAAGTTTGGAATTATATTGGCATTGGTCATTAGCAAGTTTGCTTGTGATGATACATTCCATTTGACCCAGTTACTGAAATCAAGTGAATTACAACTACACATCACATGCTACAGCAGAGTAAACCTGACTCTTTACCAAATATACTTATATCCAAGAGATGATCTCCATTGCTTGCTGGCTTGCCAGTAAGCTTAAGATGCGTACATTTCACCATATCTGGTCATTTGCAGCTACCAAAGACATACCAGGACATGCATGTACACACTATAATTGAGCTCCATTACGACATTTAAGGTAAACTCTAAATTCCTTATCTCAAATAGCTACGACGTATGTAAACATACTATGTAAACAAACACATTAACATTCCATAAGTAGCTAAGTGATTGGCATAGCCTAGCATATTAACGCCATAACAAATCTAAGTCTTGCCTTATAAGGAATTTCAGTTATACATACACACTAGTGGTGTGCTTGAGCACAAATAGCGAGCGAGCCTTAAACTACACTATTGTTAAATGATTGATTTTAACAACTAACACTCGAGCTACTAAAATAAAGTCGAGTTTTTAAATAAAGTATATGCGGTAAAGGGGTTTCAATGCCATAGTAACCGCTTCCCGCAACTGTTTGAATTGAAAAAGAAGAAACAAAATCAAGTCACGTTATTTAAAGTTTTCTTTGTGATATTCTTAATAGTTGTAACGCACAATACTTTCACACAACTGAACATACCTATGCAAGACTTACCTTCGTGGTTCTTCTAGTGGACAATGAATTTACAAGTTAATGCTGTTGAGTAGGGCTTATAACAAATAGCGTATTAACTTACCACCACCACTAACTCGAATAGAAATGGAGCTCCCATAAGTTTTTGCATTTTAACTGCACCCGTAAAACAATTCAAAGCAGTAAACAATTCAATTTCTAAGGTGATACGGGTAATGATCGCTAAACCGGAGGATTCTGTTTAGTGAAGTTTGGGACGGGGTCGAACGCCGAGCGAACACAAAAATACGGAGGGTCAAAGTACAAAATGACATACATACGTCCAAACATATATATAAATAAATAAACAAACATCCCCGATTTTCAATTGTGTTACCCCTGTAAGTGTCTCGCTCGTTACGCTCGCTCGCCAATTAGATCATCATTAGTCTTATCATACACATACATACATACATACACATACATACATACACACACATACATACATCTTCTTACCTTAGCTTTAGCCTTGGACTCTGCCTTCATGAGCAGAGAGACTATCTCAGGGTCCTCTCCCTCCACTGCCTCTTCCAGTGGAGTCCTGTCAGTCTGTGTATATAGAATAACTGCCTCATTAATTAGCTCACTCAGTTATTCATTCTTTCATATAAATATTTTCTTCATCCTATATAATTAATTTCTTGCTACATTAAGTATATGTACGTGTCTTTTGTTAGCAAAAATCCGTCACAAAAAGGGTATAATACGCATCCTAATTAATTCTAAAATATGAAATATGTATGTACATATGATGAGAGCTTAGCTTGTTTAAAATAAACTTTGCACACCACTATTAAAACAGGAAGAGGATGTTACGCTAGAAAGGGCCAATTATGTAAACAAGACAGCATTCATTTGTATTGTATTCTGAACCTATCAACCTACTTGTCAATAATTCCTATTCCGGTAAACCATTTCAACTTGTAAATTCGAACATTCAATAAACAATAATCTTCCTGCCCTGCCGATTCCCAGGTAAACTCCCATAAAAGGAAACAAGACTATAAATGGTCACATCCACATGCTATTACTATCAATCAGTACAAATACATGTGATTCTGTCAGCTGAGCATACAAGTGTACTCACAAAGTACATAAATGTACAGTATGTTTGTAGTTATACATACTAGAATTTACTACATCAGATATAGTGAAACTACACAGTACCTTAGGGTACACTGTAGTGACATCTGCATTGTGCTCCAGGAGTATCTTCACTACATCTTTGTGCTGGTTAGCAACAGCTGCATAGAGGGCAGTCTGACCATCACTCTGGAAATAGGGGTGTGGCAATGGTGTGATGTAGCACGAAGAGCATTGAAAAACAACAACAACCAAACCATTAATTATCCAAAACAATTATAATCATGTATACATACCAGGGTTGATAAAGAGGGGGGGGGGGGGGGGGGGAGGGGCGGGGGGAAAACCCCTGGGATTTCCCCCCCTTGAGCAGAGTTTCCCCCCCCCCCTATGATTTTCACCTGTACTTATTAAAACATACAAAAAATACTTTTCCTCCCAACTTTTCTTGTAGGTAAGCCTAGATTTGTACAATTTCTTCAGGCTAGCCTTTGAATGCTTTAGGTTGGAGCTTAGTTTGGGATTGCCTCTGCCAATGTTCATCTTTATATTACGTCCCTCTGCTGCACTTCTTCCCTCTGCTGCACTTCTTCCCTCTGCTGCACTCCTTCCATCTGCTGCACTCCTTCCCTCTGCTGCACTCCTTCCCTCTGCTGCACTTCTTCCCTCTGCTGCACTTCTTCCCTCTGCTGCACTCCTTCCCTCTGCTGCACTTCTTCCCTCTGCTGCACTTCTTCCCTCTGCTGCACTTCTTCCCTCTGCTGCACTTCTTCCCTCTGCTGCACTTCTTCCCTCTGCTGCACTTCTTCCCTCTGCTGCACTTCTTCCCTCTGCTGCACTTCTTCCCTCTGCTGCACTTCTTTCCCTCTGCTGCACTTCTTCCCTCTGCTGCCCTTCTTCCCTCTGCTGCCCTTCTTCCCTCTGCTGCACTTCTTCCCTCTGCTGTACTTCTTCCCTCTGCTGTACTTCTTTCCTCTGCTGTACTTCTTTCCTCTGCTGCACTTCTTCCCTCTGCTGCACTTCTTCCCTCTGCTGTACTTCTTTCCTCTGCTGCCCTTCTTCCCTCTGCTGCCCTTCTTCCCTCTGCTGCACTTCTTCCCTCTGCTGCACTTCTTCCCTCTGCTGTACTTCTTCCCTCTGCTGTACTTCTTTCCTCTGCTGTACTTCTTTCCTCTGCTGTACTTCTTCCCTCTGCTGTACTTCTTTCCTCTGCTGCACTTCTTCCCTCTGCTGTACTTCTTCCCTCTGCTGTACTTCTTTCCTCTGCTGCACTTCTTCCCTCTGCTGTACTTCTTTCCTCTGCTGCACTTCTTCCCTCTGCTGTACTTCTTTCCTCTGCTGCCCTTCTTCCCTCTGCTGCACTTCTTCCCTCTGCTGTACTTCTTTCCTCTGCTGTACTTCTTTCCTCTGCTGCACTTCTTCCCTCTGCTGCACTTCTTCCCTCTGCTGCACTTCTTCCCTCTGCTGTACTTCTTTCCTCTGCTTCCCTTCTTCCCTCTGCTGCACTTCTTCCCTCTGCTGTACTTCTTCCCTCTGCTGTACTTCTTTCCTCTGCTGTACTTCTTTCCTCTGCTGCACTTCGTCCCTCTGCTGCCCTTCTTCCCTCTGCTGCACTTCTTCCCTCTGCTGTACTTCTTTCCTCTGCTGCCCTTCTTCCCTCTGCTGCCCTTCTTCCCTCTGCTGCACTTCTTTCCTCACCTCTTCTCTCTCCCTCACTTCCTCCCTCACCTCCTCCCTCTCTCTCTGCTGCACTGCTCAAATCTGTTCCTTGTGTTCCACCAATTCATAGCTATCACATTTGCTTTTTTTAGGTTCAGATTCACTTCCTTTGGAGCCACAAGGTCTCTTTTTCCTAAAATACTTTCCGATATCCATTAGACAGTCTGCCAAAGCAACAAATATACCTTACCAACCAGGCAGCTGCTTCACAATGACCAGTGCTAAAAGCAACTTTCAAACTGAAACTGGTGATCCATAAAATGATACACCTACTCCATTCAAACTAGAAGGATAACCTATTAGGAGTCTGGCTTAATTAATGTCAGAGCTATTCAGCTTTCAAAATGAACAAAGCTGTTTATTAGAGGTAATCAATTGATCAATACATAAATATAATACAATAAGTTTAATTTCCTTACCTTACTAGTATTGCAAGGACAAAAAAAATACAACTATAAGGTCGCTATTTGACTTTTCCCCCCCCTAGCAAAAAATCCTGTATCAAACCCTGCCAGGTAGACCAGGTAGTCCAGGTAGTCCAGGTAGACCAGGTAGACCAGGTAGGCCAGGTAGACCAGGTAGACCAGGTAGACCAGGTAGACCAGGTAGGCCAGGTAGACCAGGTAGACCAGGTAGACCAGGTAGACCAGGTAGACCACGGGTATAGACCAGGTAGGTATAGACCAGGTTAGGGCCAGGTAGACAGGTAGACCAGGTTGACCAGGTAGGCCAGGTAGACCAGGTAAGGCCAGGTAGACCAGGTAGACCAGGTAGATTAGGTAGACCAGTGGACAGGTGGACAGGTGGACCAGGTAGACAGGAGGACCAAGTAGGCCAGGTTATAGACCCGGTTAGACCAGGTAGGCCAGGTTAGGCCAGGTAGGCAGGTAGTAGGGACCCGTAGGTAGCAACAGTAGGCCAGGTAGACCAGGGAGGCCAGGTAGACAAGGTAGACCAGAGTAGACCCACGTAGGCCAGTGTAGGTTAGACCAGGTAGCCCGGGTAGACCAGGTTAGACCAGGTTAGGACCAGTAGGGTAGAACCAGGTAGACAGGGTTAGCCAGGTTAGACCAGGTAGACCAGGTAGAGGTATAGACAGTAGCCAGGGTAGACCAGGTAGACCAGGTAGGCCAGGTAGACCAGTAGGTAGACCAGGTAGACCAGGTAGACCAGGTAGACCAGGTAGACCAGTAGGTAGACCAGGTAGACCAGGCAGACCAGGTAGACCAGGTAGGCCAGGTGGACCAGGTAGGCCAGGTAGGCCAGGCAGACCAGGCAGACCAGGCAGGCCAGGTAGACCAGGTGGACCAGGTAGACCAGGTGGACCAAGTAGGCCAGGTAGGCCAGGTAGACCAGGCAGGCCAGGTAGACCAGGTAGACCAGGTAGACCAGTAGGTAGACCAGGTAGACCAGGTAGGCCAGGTAGACCAGGTAGGCCAGGTAGACCAGGTAGACCAGGTAGACCAGTAGGTAGACCAGGTAGACCAGGTAGGCCAGGTAAACCAGGTAGACCAGGTAGACCAGGTAGACCAGTGTGAGCGTGACATCAGTCACACTCACATGAACTCTATCTTACATTAGTCATTCACCATAGTAACTCTTGTATGTGTGTGTGTGCTTGTGTTGTGGTTTGAACCAATTGTCACCTGTGTGTGTTGTGTGCCTGGAAAGGGCTCATGTTGTGTATGCCTTGCTACTTGGAACAAAGAACCATTGTGTGTCGTATGTGCGTTATTTTGAATTCTTAGGTCACGTGATCACGTCATATATATGGACTGTTCTTTGGTTATTTTCTAATTAGAGATCTTTCTTGAATTACAATTCAACCCTAAGTTGCTGTCAACCTGTTAGCAGGGAGTTAGCTAGCTAAGGGCTCAGTTAGCTGAGACATTGGATTTCCTGGTGGCAGCGATAGCAGCATCGTCCCACCAGACGTCAACGGAGCTTCCCAACTCGGAACCTGTTCACAGACCAGGTGGACCAGGTGGACCAGGTAGACCAGGTAGACCAGGTAGTCCAGGTGGACCAGGTAGGCCAGGTAGGCCAGGTCTACCTACTGGTCTACCTGGTCCAACTGGTCAACCTGGCCTACCTGGCCTACTTGGTCTACCTGGTCCACCTGGTCTACCTGGTCTACCTGGTCTACCTGGCCTACCTGGTCTACCTGGCCTGCCTGGTCTACCTGGTCTACCTGGCCTACCTGGTCTACCTGGCCTACCTGGTCTGCCTGGTCTACCTGGTTTCTTACCTACTGTCTAACTGGTATACCTGGTTCGACTTGGTTCTACCTACGGGTTTTCTACCACTGGCTACCTGGTTCCACATGGGCCACCTGGTCTACCTGGTCTCCTGGTATACCTGGCCTACTTGGCTCTACATGGGTCTACCTGGTCTACCTGGTCCAACGGGTCTCCCTGGTCACCTGGTCTACATGGTCTACCTTGGTCTTCCTGGTATACCTGGACTACTGGCCGGCCTGGTCTGCCTAGGCCTTGCCTGGTATACATGTAACCTGGCCTACCTGTCTACCTGGTCTACCTGCGTCCACCTGGTCCACCTGGTCCCACTGGTTACCTGACGTCCACCTGGTCCACCTGGTTCCACCTGGTCACCTGGTCCACTGGTCCACCTGGTCTAACAGGCATACCTGGTCCACCTGGTCCACCTGGGCCACTGTGTCCACCTGGTCTACCTGGTCAACATGGTCTACAAGGTGTCTTACCAGGTGGACAGGTACGAACCAGGGAGGCCAGGTGGTCGGCCAGGACGACCAGGTATAGACCAGGGGGGGACCAGGTAGACCAGGTGACCAAGAGGCCAGTTAGACAGGTAGACCAGTAGACCAGGTAGGCTAGGGGTGACCAGGTAGACCAGGTTGACCAGGTAGACCAGGTAGACCAGATGACCAGGTAGATTAGGCAGACCAGGTAGACCAGATGACCAGGTAGACCAGGCAGACCAGGTAGACCAGGTAGACCAGGTAGACCAGGTAGACCAGGCAGACCAGGCAGACCAGGTAGACCAGGTAGGCCAGGTAGGCCAGGTAGACCAGGTAGGCCAGGCAGGCCAGGTAGACCAGGCAGACCAGGCAGACCAGGTAGACCAGGTAGGCCAGGTAGACGGTTAGAGGACAGGTTGACAGTAGGCCAGGTAGACTGGCATAGGCCAGGTAGGACAGGTAGACCAGGTAGGGTTAGACCAGGCAGGCCAGGAGGCACAGTTAGACCAGGTATAGACCAGGTAGACCAGGTAGACCAGGTAGACCAGGTAGACCAAGTAGACCAGGTAGACCAGGTGGACCAGGTGGACCAGGTAGACCAGGCAGACCAGGTAGGCCAGGTAGACCAGGTAGACCAGGCAGGCCAGGTAGGCCAGGTAGACCAGGTAGGCCAGGTAGGCCAGGCAGGCCAGGCAGGCCAGGCAGACCAGGTGGACCAGGTAGACCAGGTAGGCCAGGTAGTTCAGGTAGACCAGGTTGACCAGTTGGACCAGGTAGACCAGGTAGACCAGTAGGTAGACCAGGCAGACCAGGTAGGCCAGGTAGACCAGGCAGACCAGGTAGGCCAGGTAGACCAGGTAGACCAGGTGGGCCAGGTAGGCCAGGTAGACCAGGTGGACCAGGTAGACCAGTAGGTAGACCAGGTAGACCAGGTAGGCCAGGTAGACCAGGCAGGCCAGGTAGACCAGGTAGGCCAGGTAGACCAGGTAGACCATGTGGGTCCGGTCTGCTGGCAGGCCGCGGATTCGCCACAGTTTCAGGGGACAGCTTATATTGCGCTTCCACCAGAATTCAGCAAGAGGCTTGAGACCTCACTTTGTGTATTTCCATAGACTACTCTGTAAACTGAACTAAAGTACAACACGTGGCGAGAGGACTTATGAGACGAGTCCTCTCGCAAAACTGACCAATCACAATGCCACAACGGACTACTGCAGATGACCTGCGCACACAATGACTGCGCACACGATGACTACTCACACACAACTACTCCGAATGATGCACAACATAAACATAATTCTAAATGACACGCATGCATAACAATTCCAATGATGCACAACATAAACATAATTCTAAATGACACGCATGCATAACAATTCCATGTTCTTCCTCTCTCTAGCTCCTTCTTCTCATGTGGGCTGGCCCACATCTCCCCCCTCCTCCATTAAAAGACTGGTGTCACCGGACTCGCTCTCTCCGTGACATCTGCTCAGCTCGTCAGCAACAACGTTCAAGGCACCAGGTCTGTACACTACCTCGAGCTGGAATTCTGCCAGCTTCAGGGCCCATCCGTACACCCGTCTGATACGCTGCTTCCCGGAAGTCAGCCACTGAAGTCCCTTATGATCTGAAAACACTTTGAACACCTTTCCATACAGATAAAACGCAAAATGGTTGACAGCTTCAAACAATGCCAACCCTTCCAACTCCTGGGCACTATACCGTGCCTGAGCTCCCTTCAGCTGTCGTGAGAAGAAAGCCACTGGTCTCCACTCCCCCTCACGATGCACCGACAGCACTGCTCCTATCCCCGAAGCACTCGCGTCACACTCTAGACTGAAAGTATCATCCTCACAGGGAACACATAAACGCACATGATCACATAATGATTTGCACAACTTACGAAACCCATCCAGCATGACGCTCGTCCACCCCACCTCCCCAGGCGAAGTCTTTGCCGTGTGTGGCGACAGGAGAGAAGACTCCCTATGGAAACTTCGAATAAACCGTCTATAATAGCCAATCAGCCCAAGGAATGCACGTAACTGTTTCCTTGTCCTTGGAACTGGATGCTCCCTGATCGCCACAATTCTTGCCTCCGGCACACTCATATAACCATCACCAATCACATGTCCTAAGAATTCCAACCGTCTCTTCCCAAACGCACACTTACTCCGTTTGCAGGTAAGACCTGCCTCCCTCAACACTTCTAACAGCCGCCTCAGGTGCCTAACATGCACCTCCCAACTCTCTGACACAACCAAGATATCATCGATATAAACCTTCGCATAATCCTCACAACCACTAAGAACACAATCCATGAGACGTTGGAAGACTGACGGAGCGTTACATAGTCCGAACGGCATCCGTCTATATTGAAATTTACCGAACGGACAGCTGAAACTCGTCTTCTCCTGATCTTTCTCCACCACCGTTACCTCATTGAGCCTGCGATAGTCCACGCACAGCCTTATACCTCCTCCCTGCTTCTTTACTGGCACCAACGGTGATGACCAGCAACTCTCACTCCTTTCAATGATGCCACACTCCAGCAAACTGTCGATTTCGGCCCTCACCGAGTCCCTAATACCCATGGGTACTGAGTACGGAGACTGACTAATGGGCCCCTGATCGCCCGTCTCTATCGACATCCTAACTCTATTCGTGTATCCAGGCACCTCGGAAAACACATCTCCAAACTCCCTCATGATCTCTTCTAACTCTTGCTCAGCAAACCCTTCACAGTCATCCCTCAACTTACTCCTCTCTCGAATTTCTTCCTCCAACACCACATCTAACCTATTAACTTCTTCTCTCTCCTTGAACTTCTTAATACAGTTGACATGCACAACCTTGGCATGCGTCTCTTTACCAACCTTCCCAATCTTATAATTGACCTCCCCTTTTCTCTCCAATACCTTGAATGGACCTTCCCAGGAGTCAGCCAACTTGCATGACATCCCGGGAATCCGATACAGAACCACCTCCCCTACCTCAAACTCCCTAACCTTGCTTCCTCTATTGTGATACCTCATCCTCCCCTCCTTACTCTTGCTCATCTTTAGGGCTGCACAATCCCTCATCCTCTCCAGCCTGTCCATCAGTCCTGCGACCCAGTCACACACACTCCTCTCCGTCCCTTCCAGCTCATAGATACCGTGGTATAGAGCATCTAATGGGGTCCTCACCCGGAAATTGAACACCATGTCAAAAGGGCTGAAACCACTGTCGCTATGCGGCATCTGTCTCAGAACATACAAAGCTAGAGGAACCTGCGCTACCCAATCCTCCTTCTCCTCGATACACCTACCCAATACACTCTTGAGGGTCCCGTGCATCCTCTCCACCATGCCATTAGTCTGCGGGTGATACGGAGAAGTCCTGAGTTTGTCTATTCCCAGCAACCGGCAAAGCTGACGTACCACCCTACCACAGAACTGCGTCCCCTGGTCCGATAATATTACTTCAGGTATGGCAGTCCTGGAAAAGATACACCAAAGTCCATCGGCGACGGACTTGGCAGTCACACTTCGGAGAGCCACAGCCTCCGGCCACCTAGTTGCCATACAAACATAAGTTAGTAGGAACCGACACCCCCCTTTACCCTTGGGCAGTGGTCCCACCAAATCCACGGCAACACTCTCGAAAGGCTCTGTCAGAATGGGCCTCTCCACCACCAGAGCCTTCCTCGGCTTGCTCTTGTTCTTCACTTGGCATACTTTGCAACTTTGGCAGTACTCTAAGGTCTCCTTTGCCATCCCCGGCTAAAGGAAGTACCTACCCACCAGACGGGCTACCTTCTCCCCGCCCAGATGGCCACTTCTTTCATGCGCCATCTCTAAAATCCTTCCCCTAAATTCTCTCGGCACCACTATGACATCCACAAATTCCTCCCACGACACATACATTCCCTTCAACAATAAACCCTTATCCCACTTGAATCCACGCTCTTCTCTCTCTCCTAATTCTCTCCATGTTCTCAAGCTCTCGTCAAACCTCACACACTGACGGAACTCGCCCCCATCTGATCCTTCCCTCATAGGTCCCACTTCCCCAGCCAACTTGCTGAGTTCGGACTCTGAGCTATCAACAGACACAGAGTCCAGGTTCTTGGCGATCCCCGCCACCTCGTCCTCGCTCCCTTCCACACTCTCCCTCAAGCTCTCTTCCATCGTTCCTTCCTCTACCTGATCATCCAAAGTCTCCAACTCATCTCCCAAGTCCTCTGGGACAGACTCCTCTATTGTGCACCACAGCTCTTCCACCTCCGCATCATCGTCACACTTATCCAACTCTGCTTCCGCCTTGGCCTGACTCCGTGTCAGCACCTTAACTTCAGCATCTACCCCCTCCTTCTCATCCCTATAGCTGGTTATGGCTTGGGTGTATGCCTGTATCTCGCATGCATCCGTCATATTCATTGGCACAATACTGATGACTCCCTCTTCCTGCCTCTCGTCTACCATGGCTATGTGCGAGCGTACTAACCCTCCTACCTCGTAGGACACAACTGTGCTCCTGTGTACTTGATTATTCCCATGCACGTCACCCACATGCACTTCACCGTAGTCTCTATAGCTATCACCCAGCAGAGCTCTGGGGACTACACCAATGCTAGCCCCTGAGTCCACAAGCACCTGGCAAGGAACTCCGTTCACCGACCCCCATGCAACATTATCCTTTCTTCCCTCGACCATTAATTTTGCTACTTTCCCCGCCTTCCTTCTTAACACCTGCTCCGATCTTCTTATTTGGGCATTCAGGGCTCCTGTGACCCTGCTTACCGCAGGTAAAGCAGGTCACAGAGTGAGCTTCTGCAGGCTACCTGCTGGTGTCAAACCACCGTCCTTTCTGACAATCAGCAGCTCGATGCCCCTTAGCACCGCAAGAAAAACATGTTACTACATTGAAACCCGCACCCTCTCTCCTTTCTATCTTCATTGCTGGCCTATCTCCTCCCCAGTCACCCATTCTTGGTTTGTAGAAATTACCTCTCTGTCTCCCCGACATCCAGGTCTCCCATGCATTCCTTAAGTCCTCCGCACTCCCAATCTCTTTCCCCTCCAAATACACTCTCCCAGCCTGTGGCATCACTCTCCTAGTAAATGCCGTTGCCAGTGCCACCACGCACTGCTCAAGTGTTGCACAACCCTGCAACACTCCCCTACAGATCCTAAGTATCTGCTCGCAGATCTCTCCCGCCGACTTCTGCTTGACTGACTCACCCGTCACCTCAAACAGCTGATGTCCGTAGGTGAGTGAGGTTTCACCCACAGACTTCAACAGAACTCTCTTGAGCTCCTCATACCCTGTGCCTTCCTCCCGTATGCTACTGACCCGAGCACACAACCTCTCCGGCAGCCTGGGAAATAGTCTCTCTGACCACCCAGCCTCCTCAACCTCTGACTCTCTCATCACCCTCTCGAATTTGTTTAAATAATCAACCAACTCTGTACCCTCCTTGTACGAACCCATAGACTTCAACTTCTCCTGTAATAACTCTCTTCTGTCCCTCCTAAGGCTCTCCTCTCGCCTTCGGACTTCTTCTTGCTCCCTCCGTTCTCTAAATTCCCGATCTCTAACCCTCTCAGCTTCTCTACGCTGTTCCTCCTCAACCCTTCTACATTCACTCCCCTCGGCCCGTTGCCTCTCAGCCTCTTCTGTTCTAATCCTCTCATACTCCCTGCGTCTCTCCTCTTCTTCCCTCCTACGTTCCCTATCCTCTGCCCTGTTCCTCTCCTCCTTCTCCATCATGTATTTCAACAAAACCCCCAATTCGCTCTCTTCTCTTCTAGCCATCCCTTCGACCCCAAGGTTCTCCTTTTCCCCAACAACTTCTGACTCAGATTCACTACCAGACCCAACTGTACCACTCACACCGTCGTCCAGATCCTCCTCCCTGACAAGCCTAGCCTCCAACGGCCTTGCTGGGTACGGTGATCTTTTGCTGATTCCTGGCTTTTTCGACGGTTTATACTCAGAATCCTCAGGCGGCAACCTTCTGCTCGGTTTCTTCTTAGTCGCCACGGCTCCAACTTCTGACATGGGGGAGATGAGTGTCCTCGCCTCCCTGCTGGTGAGCTGTACAAAAAAAAACGCAAACAACAGATAATAAAACTCAACCGAAAGGAACAGTTTACAACTCGAAAGAATGCAACACCAAAAAAAAACAATAATGGGTGGGAAATACACACAAAATCAACACAGAACTGTTAAGGATGACTCCCTGTTCAGCCTGAGTGTTCCTTCGCTGCCGAAGCACGTCGGAATGAAGTAACCACGACCTAAGTCTGGAACTGCGGTGTCTCACTGCCGCTGTCGCCCAGTGATGTGCTGTAACCCCCCCCCGTAGCCTAAGCCCGAGTGCCCTGATATTTGTCTCCTCTGTCTGCCTAAGCCCAGAGAACGAAGCTCCACAGCCGAAGCTTGGATGCTGTGATACTCCTCGGGAGTGTCCTCCTCTGAAGTCAAGTCAGACGCAGATGGAACGAATTCCGCCTCGCCCTAGTAGACTGATCTTCGTCTTCTTCCCCGCAAACGAGTTCACGGTGAGTTCGAGTGGTCTTCTTTTAGGGAATGCCTTCCTGTCGAAGATCCCACCGCTGCCACCAGTTTCTGTGGGTCCGGTCTGCTGGCAGGCCGCGGATTCGCCACAGTTTCTGGGGACAGCTTATATTGCGCTGCCACCAGAATTCAGCAAGAGGCTTGAGACCTCACTTTGAGTATTTCCTTAGACTACTCTGTAAACTGAACTAAAGTACAACACGTGGCGAGAGGACTTATGAGACGAGTCCTCTCGCAAAACTGACCAATCACAATGCCACAACGGACTACTGCAGATGACCTGCGCACACAATGACTGCGCACACGATGACTACTCACACACAACTACTCCGAATGATGCACAACATAAACATAATTCTAAATGACACGCATGCATAACAATTCCAATGATGCACAACATAAACATTATTCTAAATGACACGCATGCATAACAATTCCATGTTCTTCCTCTCTCTAGCTCCTTCTCCTCATGTGGGCTAGCCCACAACTGGTAATGCAAAACATCATGTATTAATGGATCACTACCTTATGTACCTTAAGAAGATACGATTAGATATAGTTTGTCATCAAGTCAAGGAAGTTACATATTATCAGTTTCAATTAAAGTAAGTAATAAACTAACTCATGCTGTAGCCTAGTACTGGGTTTATAATACATTTCTATAACTAATCGGTCTATCTGATTGATAGCTCTATTGAAATGAAGCTATTTTAACTTTGACATTATTAAATAGTTTGCATGGAGAAGGTTACAGTGTATTCCATACTATTTGTCTGTTTGTCTGTCTGTTAGTCATGTCTGACTTAAAGATCACTGACATACATTTTTTTAGGTGAGTGGTGAGTAGTGTGGTAATTTCTTCATAGGCAAAAAGAGTACATATGACTGCTGTGATCTTTGAAAAAATTACAGAACTTCAGTTTATCTTGATATAATCAGAAAGATTTGTAGTTTCTGGTACAGGAATGGAAAGGAAGTAGCATATCTGATAGAATGGGGCTGGGAAAAGTGTGAAGGAAGAGTAATTTACTGGCATATAAACTGCTGCATTATGTTTGCTGAAAACTGAAGCTGTTCTGTATAGTAGCACTGACGGTTTGTTCACACTTTCGATGCTTTAACTGAATTAATTAGAACCAGAATATTTGTTTCGTTATAGAGACCTCTATGTCTACAAAATTCATAAGTTACTACATTCTTCAAGTTATTAATTCAAAAACACTTATAAATATGTCATCTGTGGAAACACCAGCGAACAACTGTTCTATTATCTCAATTGGAAATTTAACAGAAAAGACTTCCTATCAAACTGTTGTCAATAAATACGTATTGAGTGCGAAAAATTCAGTTGGGAAATATTTGTTAGATTAAGTTGATGTTGCATACCAGAAGGTTAAACGTAATTTTAAGCAATTTTTAATGTTTGCATGAAAAAATTGCAGGTTTATTTATCAAGTAACATGATTTCATTTTTTATAGTTTAGAATAATGCCAAATAACCGTTTACAGTCACTGGACTATTAAAAGGCTTCTACAATACTTTTATGATCATGTAGGAGTAATTGTATGCAGGCTACATGTATTTGAAAAGTGAAGGAGCTATTGCTCATGGGAAGCATTTCAATTTGATTCACTTTGGTCATTCCCTCTTATTTTATGGCTATGTTTATTTTGATTTTTTTATCTGGCTTTACTTTGATTGTTAGCACTTAACTATTTCCAAAATTGTATTTTCAGGCATCAATAGTTATAAATGGCTACACCCACTGTGTATGTGACAAAGTGTGAAACTCAAGCACCACAAAGTCTTAACTAGCTTAGTAGGTTTTTATTTCTAAAAAATGTAATGTTAAAAAAAAACTCAATTAGTAACATACAACTTGCCATTCATAAGATCTGCCACTGGAAGAAAAGTGGAATTTCCTGCTATAGGAAAGGTTAAGTATAGCTATCTCACAGATCACATGTCCTTCACATTTCCAACTTCAGGACAGATGAGCTGGTGGTAACCATTTCTGGTACTGTATAGGGCGTACTTTCCTTCACTATTTCCTGAACATATCCTTGACATAAACTGCACTATTTCCTTTACATGCCACATGGTTTGTACTGCATATATCATATCACATTTCCTTCATATTTCCTGAATTAAAACTGAACTATTCCTGTACATTCTAGGTAGCTGTCTGTGCGAAAATGTGCAGCTTTCCTTTAGATTTCCTGTACTCAAAAACTGCACTTTTTATGCACCTTTCCTACACAAAGCAACTATTCTTCACACCCCTTTCCTGCAGCAATCCTGAAGTTAAACTGCACTTTTTGTGCAACCTGTTCTACACAAATCCTGTACCTTCAAAATTTATCCATTGTTACCAGAATATGAATAAATAATTATGACCATGTACAAATAAATGAAAAAAATGATGCATCAGACAACAGTTCCTGAACTTTGGCTCCATCTCTGCAATATCTCAAGTTCATCTCTGCAACCTCTTTAGTTCATTCCTGCATTAACAAAGAAACAAGGTAATGAACTCAACGGTAATACTTCAAACACTAGTATTGGTGATCAATGACTTGTACAAATTACAATCCTACATCCACATATCCAATAACACTTAAAGAATCACCTAGATATCACTAATTAGCGTTTTCATACTTACTCAATAAAATTGAACAACACCGCGCTCTCTACTTGCTGTCTGTCGCAGCCTGTAAATCAGTCTAGTAAGATCACACAAGGCAGAAATTAGCTTAATCTTCACTGTGCCCACTACCGCGTGTACGGCACGCATATTGTGTTGATACCCTTTACCACCACTTCTCTTCTAACACTCCTGATTATTGAGGTAAAAGGTCGATAGTGCTAGGTTTCAAACTCGAAATTGGTAAAGGGTTTAATTTTAAAACACCAGATCAGAAATGGTAAAGGGTTGCTAATACCACAGAAGTTCTCTACAGCAAGAGTGATAATACGCCTGTGTATCTCCTCTTCTGGTTCTGTTCTTACTGGCGTTCATGGATTTTTACGGTGAGTGAAAACACAACTGGTACCTTATAGTGTACTCTGTTGTTGTCCGCACTAGACTAAAGCGGTGTAAAACTGAACAACCGTATTGGTCAATTCAAAGACTGGTATTTCTTCAGTAGTGCCTCAAGTAGCATAGGGCAAGTATGTTAGTACCCTTCTCTCATTTTTGTTTTGCAGTTTCTAATAAGCCCATTAGCTACTGAATCAAATTTCTGTGGTCTTCATTGTTGCACCATAACTGTATTGTACTTGCTAGTGAGGAATTTTTAATGAAAACTATGAGCCATTTTTCTTTTGAAATTAATATATACAATAATATATAATATATTCAACAGTTGATGTCTCTTTAACTAAGCTTTACTGTATGAGAAATAGTGTTGACAGTACTTGGTGCCCTGTTGTCATTCTGGTTGGTCTATCAATTTACCTAAATTGTGCCCCTCTGTCTCGACATGTCGAGGGGGAGGGGGGGCGGGGAGAGAGAGAGAAGAGATTTGACTTCAGAGTGGAGTTCATCACTGGAACGGAGTTTGGGACAGGTGAACACTAGTGAAGGGAATTTAACATATGTGGAGTGTCCCTAGAACAGAACCTCCCACCTTACTGATTCATCCATATTTTTACGGAAATTGCTGATTCAACACTGATTGCCCCCTGAAATTTTGAAAATGTTAGACCTTGAAATTTTACTCTTGATAATATACCCTGATGAAGGTATAAATTTTGAACAACTACTTATGCACTACTAAAGTAGCCTGGCTACAAAATGTCTAATGTATGAATGTGTTATGGAATGTAATAATGCAGAGCACAAAACTCCAATCTAAGGATCTTGAGTTTAATTGAACTGTATTTAAGCTAATTTTACTTGTGACTCTCTGTATGTAGGGTTGTGAAGTAGGAGGTGAAATCCAACTCCACAGGGTCAACACATGTCCAAAAGTATCATTAAAAGATGACTCGGTGTTCCTCCGTGAAGAGTGTGCTAATAGCTACTCTTGGACTTCAATATAAGAGGTGAGGAACTCCTGAATAACTTTTAACCTACACTAATAAGAAAAGAGGCTTTTTACCTTTTATTCAAGGTAAATTATATATATACATACTCTAGTGACTAACTCATACATATTTTCATTTAATGTACAGTTAGACAACCTGAAATATATAGGGTGCGATGGAAAAATTTGGGCTCTAGTCACTTTACGAGCAATTCGTTGAAATCCTGTATATCGATGCACAAATAACACACACACAATACTCAAAAATTAATGCACCCATTTGTTTTTAATAGTACATGTCTATACAGGCTTCTGATAAGAAGTGAAATTTTAACAGACATGATGTCCTCTCAATATTAAATTTGAGAGGAGAAATGCTATTTTGGTCAGCCGGCCGTGTAATTTGTGGTACACATATCAAAACCCACCCTACGGGAATGTCAAATCATTCAACGTAAATGAATTATAAAAAAAAAACGGGCTAACGTCATAATGTGGGCGTGGTACAAAAAATAAGTATGGAGGTCAAGGACGCTCTACCCAGTGATCTACCAATAGCGCTGCGACGGGCAAAAAGGCAAAGAGAAGAAGTTAATTACAAGGAAGAAAGCTTTATAAAGCTTCCAAAATCTGACCGCATCCAGCAAAAAACTAAGCTGTACCCTGTTACCGTACAAGAGGAGAAGTCTGAGGGAGACAGAGCCATGGTCAAAATACATTACGTTGGATACTCTAGTGAATGGGATGAATGGCGTTATGAAGGAGAACTGGAAAGCTTAAATGAAGAAAATGCAGATACTTCCCCCTACCAGCAAGGTAGTTCTATTATTTCTCCCTACCAGCCATATAGCATTTACAATGCTTTACGTGTGAAAATCAAGTGTGCACTCAACTGTGGTCAAAAAGTATCACCAATTATTAAGATAAGCATGCCCTTTGACTTAATTCAATTTAATGGTGGACTTAAGACTGTTGGAATTCCTTCAAAGATGGTCTGCAACATTCAGCACTACGGAATAAAACATTACCAGGACTTAGACCCTTTCCTTGGCAGCTTCTGGCATTACAGAGGACTCAACGTCAATGGGGACTATGGTTATGTACAGTTAGATACAGTGAGCTTCTATTTACGTAAATCCAGAAGCCTGGTTGAATATTTCCCACCTAGCAGTGATAGTCAGCCACCTTCAAAAACTATTACACACACTGGACACACTTTATCATTTTCTTTTGTATGTAAATATGGCATAGGATCAACATTTGGAAAAGACAAACAATTTTTGTTTAAAACATTATTATACTATTATATAATACCAAAATTTTGCTTTGTTAAAATTAATTTTAAAAAAATGAGAATGCATTGGGGCAAGTACATTATTTATTGACCAGCAGACTCTCAAAGGTGAAAATATATACAAAATTTTGCATTGTTAATGTATAGTGGGGCAAGTACGTTTGTTGTGACCAGCAGACTTACAAAAACTGCACTTCTGTACTTGTTTGCTTCTCTGGTATCCATATTCCAATTCTTCTATGCGGTTTCTTTTTCCCAAAAGTTGTTTAAGAGCTTCAAATTCTCGATGATTGGTTGAGTGCTGATAGTGGATGGTTGTGATATCATTTAGCTTTTCAAGCCCCTGTTGTGAAAATGTGACTATATTTCCATGCAAGCTAAGGAACTGATGTACATGCATTGCAAATGCATGCATATAAGGTGTTACATCTTTACTCTGGTATACAGAGGTAAAAAGCTTAACCCAGGCTTTAGCAGATTGTTCAAAATCGACTGCATTGTGACAACTAGAATGTCCAAGTGATGCCATAAGCTTGAAGAAATCATTCCATAACTTTTGCAGTGTCTCTTTACTTTGTAAGTCGGGAAATGCTGCAGGAATATTAATGCCATTAAATAATCTCATTTTCTCAGGGCCAGTCAAATCTCTCCATGTCAACTTTTTTGTTTCTTTGTCGGTAAACCACCTGAATCGAATTTTACAATTGTTTAGCACATCAACATAGGCATCAAGATTTCTTTTGTTTTGATTTGTCGCATCCAATGTACGCAGATCCCTTATAAGTAAATTTATCAGAACATCTGCTATCCTCAAAAACAAATGAAGTGAATCAATAACTACCTGGTGTAGTGGTATAAAAGAAAATAATGGTGAATTACAACAATTAAAGCGATTCTTGTTTGATTTAGCAAGCTTTGCTTTTTCATTAATCTCAGCGATTGTTCTTGCTCCCTTTTCTTGATCCAGCAATGACCAAGTCATGCTCATATCCCATCTTTTATCCTTGGGACACTTGCACCAAATACATGCATGATTTGAAGTAGCTGATTCCAAACCACATACAAGAGCTAGAAATTTCCAGTCACCTCCGAGAAAATATTGTAAGTGATAAATATTTCCATCAACACTCACTGAATTTAAATTGCTAGCTTCTTCGATGACATCTTTTAGTGCAGTTGCTAAATCATTATAATTTTCTGATACTTTTAAAATTGCTATTGTATGGTTTCCTTTTGCTGAACAACAGTCTCGATCATCCAAAAGAGTGAAAGCAAAATTTACAACTGTAAAACCTCTAGCAATTTGAGTACCATCTCCAGTAAGTTTAATTCGAATAGTTTCTGGAAGTAGTTTATCAGATGCCTTGTATTGCTTAGCTAGTTGAGATATACAAAAAATCAGCCTGCTCTGTAAACTTTGCTGTACTCCAACAGTTCCACTTGGGGTTTCACAAATTTCAAATTTGGAATTCATTTCATATGCCAGTTTCTTTACTCTGTTAGAACTAGGAAGATTAGACACTACACTGAGCTCATGGAATGCCTCGTTAGATATGCAATATCTATCCTTTATGAAAAGAGCAGACTGGGGACTCACAGGTGTAGGAGAAATATTTTCCTTGCCAGAATAGGTACCATTTGTAACATCCAGTATATCACACTTGTATGTATCCTTATTTTTAAGTTCTACAAAACGTGGTTCGAATCCTTCATCCTCACAAAAACTTAGAGCACCTTGTACTTTTGCTGCAAGCCTTTGTTGGCGATTGTATTGCTGCTGTCTACTACACTGAGGCCATGACTTTAAAGACAATCCCCTCATATTGCTAGAGTGCCCAGTTCTCAGCTGTGCGATGGCTTTTGATTGCTCTTTTGTTGTTTTTTCAAGCTTTTTTACTTCTTTTTCCAGCCTTCTTCTTTTTGTAAGTTCAGTATTTAATTGAGTTTCTGCATTTCGCTTTATTTTCAATACTTGTAGGTTCACTTCAGTTTCAAGAACTTCAAACTTCCAAGTAGAATCGGGACCATCCTTCCATCTAGCCAATAACTTTTTGCGCTGAATACCTCCAAGCTTAGACAAAGCCTTACCCATTCTCCACAGTTTTGATCTAATTGCATGCCGAATAGGATCTGTTATTTGGATAGGTAAATCATACTGCTGAAACAGCTTTATAATCACTCTTTCATAAAGTAATTCAGTAGCTGTAAAGTATTCTGCAGATACATAGGCACTTTTGTCTCCTGACAAATCAAAACAAGGAATTCCAGTTTTTCCTGGGTGTGAAATGCTCCATAAATAATAGCTAAATAGAAAAGAAAATATTTAAGTCAATAACTACTTGAATTATGTAACAATTTTTAACATAGGAATCATTTCATTGCTAAACAACTATTAATACCTACAAAACAACTTACTTGTTAATCATATAAGCCCTAGCCATACTATATAGAAGCAAACACGCTTAATAAACACCCGTGAAAACTAACTCAACTGTACCGCTACGGGTATCAAAAAACAGCTGAAGACTAGCTCTTTTTAGTGCTACCCGTATTGAAAGGGGTTATCCCTTACTTTCGATGATGTAAGCTGTTTATTTGCAGTGTTTGCTGAGCAAGCACCAAGTCCGTTGAATTTTTAATGAGCGATCCATTAAGTGAGGTGAAGAAAAACGCAAAAAGCGGTGGTATAGAAGAAAGGTCAGTGGTTGAGTTTGGTATCATCATGAAGCACAGGGACTGAAGATTACAAGTATGTCAGTATTGAGCTACCTCATGCAAAGAAAAAATATATGGTAAGAATATTCGAAGAAAATGGTCATAGCTCATACACTTTCTGTGGGATGTAGTTGTTCAAAAACAGCTGGCAATGCTTGTATTTTTGTATGGCAAATTTGACAAAGGTTTTGATATGATATAGAAAGTAGCGATTCATTTACTCGGCCCTCTCTCTTTATGTTGTACAATCTGCCGAAGATACTGTTGAAAGAAAGTGAGCAGGGGATGATGATAGTGAGACACATACTAGCATTAATTTAAAAATGTAGTGCTAATACATTACATACGTATTTAATAGCAACATGATTTGTACTTACGAACCTTGGCCAGTGAGCTAAAATTCACTCCTGATGAGATATTTCTGATCTGTAGAATTCTGATTCAACCGCCAATTTATTTCTACTTGGCCCTTCAATATATTAAGTTTCTCCATATCTCACTCGCTAAATTGTGTGCGTGTGTATGTGTATATAGTAATTTATATATAATATATTTGTAATAGCAAAGGTGCACTCACTGTGGACTTATTCAGAGTGCTTATGAAAACACATAGTACACTAGTTTGTATCTACATACACACATACACAGGTCTGCACTGTTAAAACATTACATACATACGTTCGCTCAATCCTATTTTATCCAAATACCTCTATTACAGGCACGCCTTTTTACAGGGCAGGGCACAAGTTAGCCACTCAATTAATCAATTCTTGCCTCACAATTTCGCTAATTTGACCACCATTACCCAATTGTGTCAGCACAAGCCGGTTATTTCTGGTTCCATAAAATTGTAGAGAAGCCTACTAAGGGTTGCAAGTGAAAGAGGACTGTACTTAATGCTTGGAAAAAGCCTGAAACTTATTGAATAATGTTGGAGAAAACTACGAATTTCCCTTGTAGCTGGCATTTCTGAGATACAGACACCCTCGGGTCCCACGGTGCCTGGTTAAGAGGGGATTGAGTGTACATGCATACATACATACATGCATACATACATGCATACATGCATAGATGCATGCATACATACATGTATACATACTTACATGCACAGAGCTGGGCAATATTGGATAATCACAGGCGATGTGATACTTACCTGCATTATCGCGCTAGAGCGATATATGATATTTCATAAATAATATTTAACAAAGTAAATTTTATCCAGACAAAGTTAGTCCGTGGAGCAAGACTATGTTGGCTTTCTTTAGACAGAATTTTAACTTGCAACCACTGCTAGCTACTTTAAAAACTTTGCTAGTACCGCATTACAGACATGTTTGCAAACCGCGAAGTGGCTGTTCCTTTAATCTGTCGTGCGCATGAAGTTCATGCATTTGTTTAACGACCCCAACAGTTTTCTGAAAAAAAGGCAATATCAGTTTTTTATCGCGGTGCAACGATAATACCGGTATATCGCCCAGCTCTATACATACATACATACATACATACATACATATCATACACACGTATATACATACACACACATACATACATACATACATGTATACACACTCGTACACTATCATGGGTTCCTATGTTATCATGTAGGTGAGCGTTTATAAGGGTATACATGTAATAAAATCAAAGCTCAAGTTTTATTTTGATGATTTCATAATACTGTAGCTTGAGTGGTTAAACTTATATGAATTTTATGACTGTAAGTTGTCTGACATTCAAATAGTGATTGTAGGTGACACATATTCAGGGTTTGTAGCTGTTCTTGTGCAAGAAATATATCTGATAATGTTCATGTGTACATATGTGCCAAAGTGCTTCTTGATTGAAAATGACCACTCAGGACAGTATCTAGCTATACTCTGACTTTACGCTGTATATCCTGTGCAGTAAAATTTAGCTGTATCAATGGCTAACAGTACTCTCTTTCTTACTCTTTATATAGCCCACCTTTTCCATGAGGCTTTTCCCCTTCTTCCATACTGTTAATGTGCTCTTGACTTATTTTCCTACTTATGTGACGTTTCACATTTTTTATAATGAAGTACATGCACTGATCCTCTGCTTTTTTGTTGCCTATGCACACACGTAACATTACACTTTGTGTTATGTTTCGTGATTGATGTTGTGGCAACGATGGGAAATTTGGCTAGCTTAACACTATCAAGTTATATTTTCTAAATTTTGATGACCATTACCAAATCTGGGATAACAACATGGACCCCTCGAGAAGTTGTGTGGCTGTGCTGGTCTTATGAGTCGCAGTTAGTCTTAGTGAAGTGAGGAGATTGACTTAAAGGGGAAGAGGTAGGAGTTGTAGACAGAGCCAGTAAGAATCTCGAGTTAAAGATCAAGGAAGCTCTACAGATACAGATGACACCTGAGTTCAGTAGCCTCGACCCACGGGTAGGAGTAGAACGGAGTAGAGCAGCGCAGGTGTCTCAGCTCTGGCCACTTTCCTCCCTCCAAAGTCACTGCCACTAGGGAAATCCCATACACTCTCAAGTCTTGTTGTAACTTATTGAACACGTAGGAAATCTGAACTGAGAGGGGAGTGGCTGACAATGATATAGTCTGTTCACAATCCATTCATGCATGCGTGAGGTAAAGGGTTTATATGCAATGAATTAGGCAAGATGTACACAACTGGGAATATATAGATCAATGCATAGATAGGATTAGAAAGAAAGAAATAAAGGGTGAATTACATAGCAGTGAGGTAAAGTGTATGCATCACAATATTCATATGGTATGGAGTGAAGAGTCCATAACAACCTGACAACAACAAGTTTAACAGAGACATGGGTTTAGAGCTTCCAGGATGCTGGTTGTGCTGCCTGCAAATCACCGTTCAGTATATATTAAACAGTAAGCATACCCTCCAGTAATCTTGCTGCTTACATTGTGTTTAATATATCACCACGGAAAGTTCAACTTCAGTTGACCCCTGAAGCGGACTTCGGCAAGAAGTTGAAACGTTGGGTTAAGTTTTAATTAACATGTGCTGTTAGAATGAGAAAAGTTCCTATTATTAGTATATATACATATATATATATATATATTATATATTATATGCGTTTTTTGTTTTATTTTTCTTTAAACAGCCTGTATATAAATTATAGCAAGTACACAAAATGAATTCAAAATTTAGGATTTTTGCATTATTACTGCATATTATAATAAAGCACCAAAGGTGCGAACCCTCAGCGCTACTGTGAGGCTATGCTCCGGGCTGCTTGATTATGTAGGAACAGGAACCGGGCTGCCTTGGTACTTGCTGCCACTAGTTCCAGTTATCACAACTCCCAGATAGAATGATTAGGTAGCTACCTCCTGAAGCGTCAAGTGATTTAAGTTTTAATTCAAATACGCAAGTATGATGACATAGAATACAGAAACGGATAGAAAAGACTTGACCTATGACCTTGCGTGGACTGGCCTTAAATAGTACAGGCCAGGACACGCCTACAAAAGGAAGTTTCTAGAACAAAACTCTAATAAACGCTACACACACACACTTGGACAAGAATGTTCTTGGAGCTACCACTAATTAGTTCCCCCCCCCACACACACACACACACCCACCCACAAACTCTCTAACTACTTGCTAATGAGTTCTATTATATTAACAAGTTCTTTCAGGCTCTTCAGCCTGCTCCTGCTTGCTTCTCTGTTAGGTATCTGCTTCTGTGGCTCCGCCCTCTGGGTGGAGTCACTCGCTGAATTTTCTGGCCCCACAGCTACCAAGCTATTTCAATATAATCTCATACCAAAAGAACGAGCAATATTTATTAGTTATTTTAATCAGGCAACAATATAGCTCGAGCAATGATAATGGTACATAGAAACACTGTCTTCATAAGAGAAGATGCTAAACTAGCCAGAAACACTCACCGGTGTACATATTCAACGTGAAATTTAACTTCTTTGAACTTGGTAATTTTATTTGCTCATGTGATTGTGACGTGATGCTATAGGGGGCGTAACCCACAAAAGCTGGTACCTACGCGGTGGTGAAAGCTTCGCATTTTCTCAACAATTAGCCCGAAATAAAAAAAACAACAGCACAATGAATGGTCCTAAATCTTCGTTCTGAGTAAGTTCATACCTAAATCAACAGTTAATAGTTAGTAATCTCCAATATCAGAGCGTGACAGACGGGACGACTACTATAACTCTCTTGCACATACAAGCTGAGGCTAAATAAGCACTTTTGAGCTCATGATACATGTGTCCCACATCTCCTTCAATGCTATCACAAATCATGGCGTTCATCTTGTATGAGTTTATCTCTATCACAAGAATTTAACCTCGTGACTTACTTGATTATTAAATAACTTCCGTCGTCCCCCCCCCCAACCACACCCCTAATAGCTCGCTTTTAAGGAAGTATGAATGAACAACATTCAGTATGGAGTTACTACTATATCTCATGGAACTTTCATTATTAGCCCTCACCACGTGTGTGCAAAAGGATTACAATACTTGTGTTCTGTCCGTTTGTCTGTCATGCTCAATTACTACACTTAATTGTGAATTTAGGTATGAGCTAATTCAAAACAACCATTTAAGACCTTTTATGGTGCCATTTTGAAATTTCAGGCTGAGAAACACGAAGCTGTCAGCTCTGCATCAGTACTAGCTTTTGTGGGTTTTGCCCCCTATCATTACGTCATAATTACTTGAGCAAATAATTTCTTGCTGTCCATCATGGTTTGGCTTTGTACTGTAAAGTTAACGAGTGCTGGAATTGGAGTTGCGAGGGTCAAAATACAAAATGACATACGTACGTCCACACATATTTTCAAACAAACAAATATCCCCGATTTTCAATTGTGTTACCTTTGATAGTGTCTCACTCTCTTCGCTCGCTCGCCAATTATATATATATATATATTATATTATGTTGTTAACCTTCAGTGTTACATTTTGTAGCTCTAGGTTAACATTGAAAATGGATACTGGTAAATGTCTCTGGCCTTTTAGCTTCTTCGCTTATAAAGACAGCTTTTACATATACTGTTTTCATTGCTCAAGCTATATTGATACCTAATTAGAATAGCCAATAAATCATTCATTTGGTCCTGAGATGATTTTGTAAATAGCTTGCTAGTGTATAGTGGCGCTTGTGGGCCTCCCTCAGTGAAGCTCATGAGTTCCTCCTTTAGGTTCACATAATGGTGACAGCAATTAAGCTGCTGCCACCAGAATCAGTATGCCTTCCCCTCGACAGCCCCCCCCTCGAAAGGTGGACTCAGGATTATACTAGTTTAATCTAACGAGATCAGATGGCACAAATGGCAGCTGAGAACTGACTGACTGCACACACAAAACACGAAGTCTTATATGCACAGCCCGGACAACACAACAATGAACAACAAGATGTAGACACACACAGGTGACATGACTTTAAAAATTAACTGAGTCCCATAACCGAAAATACATGTAACTGAATCCAAAACAAGCACAAACACATAATATTCAATTCATTGTTCCTGGAATGTGGGCGGCCCCACCAATTTAGTTGGGATGTCGTCCCACAGCGCTGAGCCAGTGAACTAAAACACACACTTTATTGCACAATCTAATTGTAAGCCATACATCATCTCTAATATATACTTCGTTTGATCTGGTTTTATAAATGCATTTACAGGGAGTTTTAACTTCACACACATACTTGCTTAATTGTAGAGTTGGTAATTATTGTGGAAGCTTATTAGTAATAAGGTTTAATGAGCTAACTCTAATGGAGTTCAGTATGGAGTAGATATCGCACAGAATATCATTAAGATATGTGTGACTGTGAACTATAACAATTATGTGATAGGTGTTTTCTCTAATTAAAGCACTTTATTACACAATCTACACCATAATTGAGTGAACTCATATATATTGATCTCATATATAAACACATTAGAATACAGAGAGGTTAGTTGTTTCCAACCATAGTGTGCTGGGTATCCTTATAGCTGCCTAGTAGATGACTTTTGCTGTTCACTGGTTACCATGACCATAAAGAGATGGATGTGTTTGTTGGTTTAACTTCTGTCCTCCCCCTCCAATCCCCAATACTCAGGGGTTCATTTTGGAATTAATCTAGGGAAGGGGAGGGGGGGCAAGACTGAGCTTTTGCTATCTTAGGGGTCATAACTTTTGTACATAATTAAGATAGTAGAGGACTTGTGATTTAATCATTTACAATCTTCATCATTCACATTTTAACTTTGCTTTTTTGCTTACGAAAGTTTAAAATATTTCAAGGGGGGACGAAACGCCTTCAAGGGAGGGGAGAGGGTGAGCACCACCCTGGCCCCCCTAAATGAACCCCTGAATACCCACATGCTAAATATATGTCCACATTTTGTTATGAAAGTGGGTATAGTATGAAAGTGGGTATAGTAATTACTGAGTATAAGAATTTCTGAATCACACGAGCATTCAATATTCTCCCATACTGAACGCTGCATGATGAATGCTCCAATGTGCCCACGTGTAGTTCTTGAAGCACAACCAATTTAAACCATTTTTACTTTGATGCACATGTCTTCCCCCCACTTTTCCCTCAACTCCCCATCCCTCCTCCCCCCCACTCCAGAAAGAGAAAATAAGATATGATTTATGAGTTGATTTGATATGATTTTTTTTTGTTTATCCGTTTGTAATTTACAGCATGTGTACACATCTAAATCTGTGTAGCCCCACCCTCAAACACTGACACCCCTCTTTCCCCTTGCTCAATTCCTGTTCCTACGTCCAACACTGAGCCCCACCCTCAAACACTGACACCCCTCCTTCCCCTTGCCCAATTCCTGTTCCTACGACCAACACTGAATACATGGAGAAGAACGGCTATAGTTGGGGAGGGGAGGGGGGGAAGAACTCTGAGAGGGAAATTTTTCGGTTTCCCCCTCCATTTTTCTGTATCAAACTCTGCTACATGAGAGTATTCATACTGATCAACGTTTAATCAATCACAGCATGATGTTACAACTCACTGTAATCTAATTACTATAATTATTAACTTTCAAAAATTCTGAGGAAGGGAGGTTCCATCTTGGGGAGGTGGAGGTTAGGTTTCATCTACTCTACAGTGTGTATGAAACCCAGAGCCCAGACAACTATATAAACACATGATTATCAGTCTTTTTTGTTTATGTGTTTGTTTGTTTGTTGTTTTTATTTTGTTATTTTATATTTAGAGGAGGTCAAGTGAAGTTTCTCTAGGAGAAGATGGCATGATAATGTTGTTCATTATGAAGTCTACGGAAAATTCCTAGACACTGCACTTCTAACTTTGATGACGGATAGCAGAATGTCTGATCATAATGCTGGAGAAAAATATTTGTTGTTTTGTGTGAATTATTAATTTACACATTCATCATGTTTTTTATTATTTTGTATCCTGAAAAAAGAATATTGCACCTTTGTTACATTGTACACTCACCTACTCCTTTAATTCCTGAATTATTTCATGGCGTATTCATCATTCCATAATTATAGTTTATGTATTCATCTTTCTTAAAATTTGAGACATTGTTAAATGCTAGATATTGAAATGAGAATTTCTGCTAAAGGTCAATAAGAAAGCAGCATCAAAAGTATTGTACTTTTGTCATAAGCTTTATGTACAGTATCCTTATGGTGGTGTGTCGAGGTCTGGTGCCAAAAGCCAAAAGTAATGACCTTTGTTTCATGGAACAGTGGTAGACTTCAGAATAGGATAAAATTTCCCCTGATATCTTCAAAGAAGAAAACATGCTAAGAAAGCCAGTCAAGTGAAGAAGTGTGCAGAGTATCTAAACTAACTGGTTATAGAAATGTATGTTGGGCACAGTTAGTCCCTCTACCCTGAAATATTCATTACAGAATTAATTGAAAGGAAAATACTGTTAGCCACCAGAGAAAAGCAACTTAAATTGTTATGTTGCTGTTACAGTTACAGCAAGGAAATGTAGAAGCAGTCATAAAGTGGGATTTTTTTAAAAATTTGCCTGACTTGGGAAGCTCAGGCTGTCGTTATTTGTACTACTAATACATATATCTAATTGTACACTTAAGACTTATGATAAATCCAAGTAGCGATCACGTACACATGTGTCTCAAAGACACTATAGCTATAGCCACATCAAATAAAGCCTACAATTGAATAATAACCCAAAAAATTTCTTCTCTGTTGAGTAGCTGGAAAACTATCAATTGACCTTAGTGCAACGTTAGAGTCTGTTATGCAACGTTTAGTGTCTGTTATACAGTTTTCACATACAATGTTACAATTGGTAGGGATAAAGTCTGGATGTCGTATCAGTAACTTATACATACCATTATTATAAATCACTGCGTTGTTTGTATTATCTATTATCTAGTCCAGTTACAAAATTATGAATTTGTCAAGTCTAAGAGTAGCTATGTAGCTATATGGTTCTAGATCCACTGGTATAGCTAAACCATTCTGATGAAAATAGTTTTGTTTATCATGCCATTGAAGTATACAGATTGTGTATATTATTATAAGTAGTATAACAGCAATATATTTTATTGCATATTATAGTTTAATATAAGCAATGCATTTTGCATAAATAATGAAGTAGCTATTCCTACTGAGGGTCAGATAACTATTTGGCGTGATGTATGCTGCATTACTCGTCAGAAGATACCTGCAGGCCCGACACTCCTCAATTTAGTGACGGATTGATCCTTCTTTATCTAAAACACCCCCTAGCTTTCCTTATACGCTTTAAAACTTGCCAATTCGCACAATGATGGATTTGTTATTGTTTTTACTTCTCTTATAACTATAGCAACGGAAAGGTACCGCCCAACAAGATTAAAACAACGGTCGTCATTTGTTCAGATCTAGTGCCCACGCAGCGCATGTGGAAAGAAATGTGGTGGGAGAAGAGGCTTGACGAGCTACAGTGGTCTGTCATATTGATTAGGTAGGCTCAGGCGTTAGATACTGCGTGAATTAATGCGGCGGTGCTGTAGGGGTGGGATTAATGTGAAATAGTGCAAGTGTTAGTCGTGTAGGTTTAAACTATTTTAGTAAGTTGTTGTACACTAAGGCAGTCAATACTCCAGAGTAACCTTACAAATAATCTGTGGAATATACAATTGAAGCCTATTGTCAATACTTGTGCTAGCCATTAGTATTTGTAGTAGTCACACGACTGATCAGCGGTGTTGGAAGATGTTTAGTAAAGGGGCACGTTTTCTTGGGGTCGGGGGTTTAAAAGTGTTCATGTGAGAAGTTGCCTTGTTAGATTATGCCCCACAATTTTGGTGGCCTGAAGCCCCACCCCCCACCCTCTTTCTACGCCACTGCTGATATCAATCACAGTGGCTTTGCCCCTATAGCCTCCTCTACACACTGCCCAGATTGTGTCACATAATATTTTTAGCTGCTACGGGTTATTATGACCATGTGAATAAAACACTCAGGTTTACTGGACTGACTGACAAGTTGAAGGTCTTGCCCTAGTTGACTTCAGACAAGCTGGCTCATAACCAACCTGCGAGGCAAGACTTACTGGCAAGTGTTTGTTCTTGACGAAGTCCTCAATATAGATGGAATCAAGCAAGTCTCAAGTTGTGGTGTACATGTCTCATTTGAGTTGAGTGTTCATCATTTTGGTTGAGGTGATTCTTCAAACTGTTTTATGATGATGCCCAGGGCATACCTGATTTAGGTGATGTTTGTGACCTTCCTGTTGTTGCTGTATGGCTTGCAGGGTGGGGGAGGGTAAAGAATTGACAGGATATGACCTTTGAATGGGATGTGATAGGGGGCTAGTTTCATTAAAAGTCCAGGTGGAGGAGATGGGGTATGAGTGATATGCATCAGTTTTTATTGAACAAGTGAAAGATGTGGACTCCTGTCACATGGTAATAGACACATGTATGAGCTGGTGATGTTTGTGTGTTCTATTGGAACTGTAGTTCTTGGACTTTCTAAGCCTTAGGACAGAGAAATTGTAGGCTGTGGTTTATGCTTTTATCACTTGAGTGATGTCTACCTGTTGTATTACTAATTTCTTTCATGATTAGTTTTCATGTAGCCACAAGATATTTGATGATAGACATTAGGAGCACTCTAGTTCTGCAACATTTACAATCAAGTTGAGCAGCTTCTTATCAAGAAGAGCAACAGTTTTATTATTAATAATAAATAATAATAATATTACTTTTATAACAGAAATTTATTATAGTCAGGGTTTTATCTAGAAATTTTGTTTGGAAAGGGGTGGGAGGAGTTAGGGCATATCCGCCACCCTTAGGCTGCAAGACAAAAAATATTTACAACTAGCAAGTACCCCACCTCATAGTGGTGCTTGACTTATTGCACAGTAAGAATGCAGGCATAAGTTATTTTTGTTCATTGTTATCATTCTCTACATCAGTTTCCCTCTTCTGCTCTCTTTTTCCTGAACTATCTCAGCTTTTTTTATCCCCAACCTTTCCTTTCTTTCACCTTTCTTCTCGAGTCATGGAGTCCCTTCTATTTCTTTGTCTCTCCTGCTTCTGAATATTTCTGTCCTATCATGATTGTGGACTTGGGCTTTGTTGAAATGTTGCCTTCTTTTTCGCACTTTCCCCTTCCTTCTTGAAACTTATGCCGCCTATACTCAGTGATTTCACTACGCCGCCTTCTCCTTGTCCATTCAACCCTCTTTTTAGTGTACTATTAATCACTTTCAACTGAATGAGACAACCTATTCAAGGTATCACGATGCTTTACCACCATACTTTTTAAGTTCGTGAATTATTCATGAATACACACTATTGATTTTTGTTACTGACACACGAGCATATTATTATATAGATTCTTTGAGTAATTAGCATGGCATTATTATGAGTTTGAGTGCTGTAATTTTGAGTACTGCCTAACTGCATACTGCACTCAGATGCTATTGAACTGTGATAGGTGCTGGATTCGAATGTTGTGCAACTTTACTAGAGTATCATATTTAGATAGTTTCTTCAAAATGTTCACTATGAGGAGGCGCTTGGCCTTAATTACAATGTTGGTATGATTATTTAGTACACATTGATTTTTAAGAAATTCTTGAGAATTTTTTAATTTATTGATTGTTCAGGACTTTATACAACAAGATAAGAAGATCACATGTGTGGTGGACTATGCAGTCGAGTAAAAGTGGCTTGCAAGGTTAGGTGGATTCTAAATTAGGAAATATTTTTGAAGGGGAATTATATAATGTATATTATAATATACTAGCATCAAGTACCCCGCCACACAGTGGCGCTTGACGTATTGAAGTTATTTTGCTCAGTTATCATTCTCTACTATTGAGTACGGTTAATTAGTTTTCCTCTCCTGCTCTCTTCATTTTAAACTATCTAAGCTTTTCTTATCCCCCATATTTCCTTTCTTTAGTTCTGTCTTCTTGAGTCATAGAGTCCTTTGTCTAATTATCCTGCTTCTGAATCTCTGTCCTACCATCATGATTGTGGACTTACGCTCCACGAAACTTTTGAAACCTACACTGCCTTCCCTCATCTTATTCCACCCACTTTTTAGTAACAATTAATCACTCTCTACTGAATGTGATGACTCTTTACCCATTGAAGTAAGGATGATGCTTTGCCAGACTGTTTAAGCTGATGGATTATTCATGAATACACACATGGTCACTGTCGTTATTTGACACACAAGTGTAATATTCAGGGATTCATTTAGAAATCACTTTAAGAGTGGGCAAGGTTGAGTTTGTGCTATCTAAAGGGTGACACAACTTTCGTGCAGAACTATGATGAGAAAGGAGATGAGCATGATTTAAGTATTTCCCTTCACCTTAAATATTCACTTTTTAACTACACATTTTGCTTACGATATTTTAAGAATATTTCAAGGGGGCGAGTGTCTCCCCTGTCCCCCCACCCTAAATGAACCCCTGTTACTATATAGATATTAGTAAAAAAAATTTCAAAATTTTAATGAACAAGTCCGATCCGAGTTTTTTTGTTTTTTTGTTTTTTTGTTTTTTTTTTGGGGGGGGGGAAGTTCTATTGTTGCAGTATTTAAAATTGTGAAGTATTATACTATTTTAACCCACATGGCTGAGGGTGTCTGTTGTTACATATATAATCTTGTAATAGACTGATAAACTGTGTCACGAATAGTTGATTGTAACTTTGAGCTGACATTTGAAGTTGATTGTAACATTCATGTGAGAATTATTTTGCTTGGAGTATCAGACACGTGCTGTGTGTGTTTACTTAGACACACCCTTTTTCTAAACATTATACTGTGATGCACATGCTTGTATGAGAATGTATATATGCATTGATCAATGTTTCATGCATAATTTTATGATCATAATATTCATACAATTAAACATTCGCTGTGCTATATTTTCCCCAAAGTTCGAAGGGAGATTGGGGATCCTAGGTTTAACCCCCTCGGTATGTTATAACTAAGTTGTGCAGAAATAGCAGCTAGCATAAGGCAATTGTATGGGTGCACAATCTATGCTATTATCCAATTATTTGCATAGGCTGCAACAACTAGTGGAGTGAGATGACGTAAAATCTAAACTGCTGGAGCTGTTACTTTTGCATATGACATCAGAGGCAGAAGGAGTGGTGAAGAAATGTCATCAATGAAATATCCTTATTGGAAGTGGCAGTAGCTAAGGTATGTAAGTGATCGGTAAAACAAGAGTATGGATTGGGTAAAGCAAGAGTATGAATTGGGTAAAGCGAGAGTATGAATTGGGTAAAGAGAGAGTATGGATTGGGTAAAGCGAGAGTATGGACTGGGTAAAGCGAGAGTATGGACAGGGTAAAGCGAGAGTATGGACAGGGTAAAGTGAGAGTATGGACTGTGTAAAACAAGAGTATGGATTGGGTAAAGCGAGAGTATGGATTGGGTAAAACAAGAGTATGGATTGGGTAAAGCGAGACTATGGATTGGGTAAAGCGAGAATGAATTGGGTTAAGCGAGAGTATGGACTGGGTAAAGCGATAGTATGGACTGGGTAAAGCGACAGTATGGATTGGGTTAAGCGAGAGTATGGACTGGGTAAAGCGACAGTATGGATTGGGTTAAGCGAGAGTATGGACTGGGTAAAGCGAGAGTATGGACTGGGTTAATTATAAAGCGAGAGAGTATGATGCGGTTAAAGTCGGAGTATGGACTTTGTAAAGAGAGGTTGGATGGGTAAGCGAGAGTATTGGACTGGGTTTAAAAGCGAGAGTATGGACTGGGTTAAAGCGAGAGTAGGACTGGGTAAGCGGAGAGTATGGACTGGGTTTAAAGCGGAGAAGATCGGAGGAGGAGATGGATTGGGTAAGCGAGAGTATGGACTGGGTAAAGCGAGAGTATGGATTGGGTAAAGTGAGAGTATGGACTTTGTAAAGCGAGAGTATGGATTGGGTTAAGCGAGAGTATGGACTGGGTAAAGCGAGAGTATGGACTGGGTAAAGCGAGAGTATGGACTGGGTAAAGCGAGAGTATGGACTGGGTAAAGCGAGAGTATGGACAGGGTAAAGTGAGAGTATGGACTCTGTAAAGCGGGAGTATGGACTGGGTAAAGCGAGATTATAGACTCTGTAAAGTAAGAGTATGGACTGGGTAAAGCGAGAGTTTGGACTCTGTAAAGCTGGAGTATGGATTGGGTAAAGCGAGAGTATGGACTGGGTAAAGCGAGAGTTTGGACTATGTAAAGCTGGAGTATGGATTGGGTAAAGCGAGAGTATGGACTGGGTAAAGCGAGAGTATGGATTGGGTTAAGCGAGAGTATGGACTGGGTAATGCGAGAGTATGGATTGGGTAAAGCGTGAGTATGGATTGGGTAAAGCGAGAGTATGGACTGGGTAAAGCGAGAGTATGGATTGGATTAAGCGAGAGTATGGATTGGGTAAAGCGAGAGTATGGACTCTGTAAAGCGGGAGTATGGATTGGGTAAAGCGAGAGTATGGACTGGGTAAAGCGAGAGTATGGACTATGTAAGCTGGAGAGGAATTGGGTAATAAAGAGAGAGTAATGGACTGGGTAAGAGGAGTAGGATTGGGTTTTTAAGCGAGACGTATGGACTGGGTATAATGCGGAGAGTATGGATTGGGTTAAAGCGGTTGAGTATGGATGGGTTAAAGCGAGAGGCGAGTATGGACTGGGTGTAAGAGAGGCAGTATGGTTGATTAAGCGAGCGTATGGATTGGGTTTAAAGCGAGAGTAATGACTATGTAAAGCGTGAGGGGGAGGGAGTATGGATTGGGTAAAGACGATAGTATGGACTGGGTTTAAAGCGAAGAGTATGGATTGGGTTTTAAAGCCGAGTATGGACGGGTAAACGCTAGAGTATGGATGGGTTAAAGCGAGAGAGAGTGAGAGTGAGAAGAGAGTAGGAGAGTATGGACTGGGTAAAGCGAGAGTATGGACTGGGTAAAGCGAGAGTATGGATTGGGTTAAGCGAGAGTATGGACTGGGTAAAGCTAGAGTATGGACTGGGTAAAGCGAGAGTATGGACTTGGTAAAGCAAGAGTATGGACTGGGTAAAGCGAGAGTATGGACAGGGTAAAGTGAGAGTATGGATTGGGTAAAGCGAGAGTATGGACTGGGTAAAGCGAGAGTATGGATTGGGTAAAGTGAGAGTATGGATTGGGTACAGGGAGAGTATGGACTGGGTAAAGCGAGAGTATGGACTGGGTAAAGCGAGAGTATGGATTGGGTAGAGAGAGAGTATGGACTGGGTAAAGTGAGAGTATGGACTGTAAAGTGAGTGTATGGATTGGGTAAAGCGAGAGTATGGATTGGGTAAAGCGAGAGTATGGACTAAGGCTGGGCGGTATCACGGTGTTTAGTCGGCGGTATGATATCCTAGCGCTACGGTATGGTTATCGGCCGGCTCCAAAGCATACCGAAGTATCGTTATTTAATTTACCACGCACGGTTATTACGGTATGACCGATAAGTATCGTCACAATTTTTTTTCTTCACGTGGCTAGTTCGTATAGAAAAGAGAACAGCTAGTTTGTGCAAGTCAATGGCGTCTACTACAGGAGGAGAAGCCGTCGTTAGAAAACTCAACACTACGAGTGAAATTTGGGAGTACTTCGGCGTACACGGTGACAAAGACGGTAACCCTTTAAACGACGGAATCGCTGTGTGCAAAGTCTGCCGGTCCGATGTTGCTGCTAAATCGGGTAACACTTCTAACCTCATTAGCCATCTCCGAAACAAGCATCCAGTTTCCTATTCTCGGACGACTTTTGTTAATAAAGCGAGCAAGTCAGCGAAGGCTACTAGCGGCCGTCAGACCTTACTCGCGGGCTCATTCTCCCAAGGACCACCCTACGACCGTAAAAGTAAGAAGTGGAGTGAGCTAACGAAAATGGTGACTTACTGTATCGCGAAGGATAGTTTGCCTCTAAGGATTGTAGAAAAAGATGGATTTAAAAGGATGTTAAAAGAATTTGATTCTAGGTACCAACTACCAAGTCGAAACTACATTTCAAGAGTTAGTGTTCCAGGGTTGTACATGGAAACTGTACAGAGAGTGAAGGAGAAACTCAGTTCTGCTAGTTACTTTGCTTCCACTACAGACATGTGGTCAAGCATAGTTGGGCTCAGGCCCTACATGAGTTACACAATT
>WLWD01000486.1_pt1 | contig 69365 bp, 36 predicted proteins | sample 6712731 | NCBI WGS metagenome assembly WLWD01 (sample SAMN12718690, study PRJNA576275) | sponge metagenome | isolation source: marine sponge | host: Mycale hentscheli | place: New Zealand: South Island, Marlborough, Capsize Point | collected 2014-11-01 | reverse complement strand
GCCTGAGCTTTTTCTCGTCTAGAGGCAATACGCTTCGAAGTAACCGACGGCGATGTATTAACTGATTGAAGCTAAAGCCTTCCTCTACCCGCGGGCTAAGTTTTGTTTAGTTTCTAGGCGTTTGAAGTGTATGAAGTGCGCACTCATTGGAAACTACAAGCTTCAAGGTAAGTATACCATTGTTAGCATCAGTATTGTAAAAGTTTAGGCTAAGACCTCATGTTTCATAGCTATATATTGTTGTTTTAAATGTTCACCAGCCGCTTGCTTTGAAATAATTCAGCAACTATGGATTTTGGCTGTTTATTTTTTTTTGTGTGAGCCATATACTAGAATAATAATAATATTATAACATAACAAGCAATTATATAGACTACTGTGTTTGCAATTCTAGGATTTATTTCTGATAATACTATGAAGCAGTCCGATTGAACTCCCATGGTGACAAAGCCACACCCCATAATCACCACTGTACCGTACCATGATGTGTCTGTTGTTACTGTTCTTGACATAGATTGCACATCCTTTTCTTTATACCTGAGAAACTTTCTCCTAAGAAATCCATTTTATGGGCACCTTCAAGTAGGGGAGAACCGGGAGGAAGAAAGTCTGTATCCTCATGCAATAATAACTTGACCTTTTTGTGGTTAGTGTTGTTCAAAATCTATATAACCCTCTGTGTATGAACAAACGAAGCTAAAATAGCTTGCCTTTTTCTACCTTTACTTCTTCCAGATCATCAAATTCTTCATTGCTGCCCTCCATGAAGACTTCTTGGCCACGGACCTCTACACCTGAGAAGTCTTCTGCCTTATTCTATCTCTATTTCTTTGAGATCATAAAATTCTTCATCACTGCCCTCTATGAAGACTTCTTGGCAGTCTTTAAATTTTATTGACAACTTTATATCATATTAATAATTGATAAATATTTTTGTCTATTAGTTATAGCTATACATATTTTTTTTTGTAACTTTGATTTTCTTTATAGACAAACAGTGCTACAATTTCAATCTACAAATAATAAAAATATGTCTATGGTAAGGGTCATTAAAACCTTGCCTCCCTTACACTTACCTCACAGGAGAATCGCTACGGCGTTGTGGGAGCTCTTGAAACACTTGCGATTGCTGCTGGTAGCTAATTGAAGCGGGTACTATGGCGGTTACGCAAAAATGCGTAAACCGCGCTGTGAAGCACCCCCGTACTTGACGCGGAAACGCGTAATTCGGCGATAATCGGTTAACAATAGTGTAGTTTTAGGCTCGCTTGCCATTTGTGCTCAAGCACATCACTAGTATATATATATTCCATGCTAGATAACTTCACAATGTTATTATTAGTTAAGTGACCTTTTAAGGCCAGCTTACCAGTTTTCTAGGTTTTTATGGTTAAGCTAAATAAATTAATCAGCTCGTGAAACACTTTGCCATATCACATTCTGACTCACTACTACTCTTATTTTAAATAGAAATAAGTGAAATTGTGATAACTGCAGTATAGCTAGCTGTATAAATTTGGCACATTATGAAATGAATGAGTAAAACTTTCAGTCTTTAATATGATTGATTGTATATAGCTAACTAATCTTTCAGTGAAAACCTTAAACATCCCATAAAAATATTCAAAGAAGTGAAAAAAAACAAAACATGCAGCTGACAAAAGTTCAATTGTGAGAAACCTTACCAAACATTTGGGGGAAATGTGAATTACAGTTTTAATATGCTCGGCAGTGGATCCACATTCTCTTTCCTTCACATTCGTAGGTCGGCTGGTAATAATATACATTTTTTGTCAATTCTAATGCAGTATGATTGTTGAGTTGCTCAAGAAGAGAATCCATTTAGCATAATTTTCAATATAACTTGCTGCCTCTGAGCCTGTATTGGATTATATGAACTGATTATTCTCATTTTCCCTTTATTATTCTCCTCAATACCTTATTATTCTAGAAGTATTCCACTATGTTATTTCATGTCTATTATTCCAGAAAAAAATGCTAGCATAATCTGGCAGGGCCTACTCACTGCTATATTTATATTTTGTAGAATACTTTACACCTCTACACTAATGTAGGCTTTTAGTTGTTCCAGCTATCATTGAATGTTTATTGTATTAATAAAGTGAAGATGAATAATATATTATTTGTTTGTTTATCCCAGGTAAATAGCTATGGAATAAACATAACATATGAATCATAGAGTTATTGTATGTATTATTATGCAAATCATATCACTTCTGTCAATAGCATGTAAACAGTAACCATGGCAACACAATGGTTTTTATTATTTAATGAACACAGTGTGCAAGTAACTTAAGCAATATCCTTTATATATAATATTAACACTATAGACATGAGTAATGATATACAAATTTACTACAGATAATGTATTTGTTTATTATTTAGACATTCCCACTAGAACTAGACTGGAGGCGTTGTCCTGACATGCCAGTGGCTATGAGTAACATCCAATCAGTAGAGATAAATGATACAGTGTATGTTGGAGGAGTGACTGACAGAGATGTGGATGACTACATAGTGATGGCCTACAACACACAGTCCTGCCAGTGGCACACTCTACCTCCATACAGTACCAGGGGGTTTGCTATGACTACCATCAACAACAAACTAGTTGTGGTGGGAGGAAGAAATAGAGAGGGCTCTGACAGCAGTGAGCTAGGAGAGTGGCAGCCTGACAGCAACCAGTGGACACGCCCCTTCCCTCCTATGTCTACACCTCGCTATGTGCATTCAGCTACTTCATATAAACATTGGCTGGTGGTGGCTGGTGGTTACCATGGAGTTTGTTTACAAACTGTTGAGGTACTTGATGTATCCAACATGCAGTGGTCCACTGGACCATCTACACCAACACCATGGGTGAGCATGAAGTCTACTACAATAGGAGACACCTGGTACCTCATGGGGGGAGAGTGTGAGAAACTGTCGCATAACAGTCCTGATGTCTATAGTGTATCTCTGGAGGCTCTTGTTTCACACTCCTCATCAGACAGTTCCAACATATGGAACAAACTACCTTCACTCAACTGTGTCTGGTCCTGTCCACTCAACATTGGAGGATCTCTACTGGCAGTCGGTGGTGGGGACAAGAAGAGTGAGAAGCTAGTGTCCACCATCCAGCGCTATGTCCCTGAGACTAATACCTGGGTCCAGGCTGGACAACTACCACATGCAGTACGTTACTGTACCTGTATCATGACATCAGACAAGGTCCATGTTATGGGAGGATATGCTGGGAATAGCAGACTTAAGAAACTGTTTACTTCTACTATTCACTAATTAATATCTTTGTTTTTATGGAATTGTTTTGTACAAGTTAGCTATTATAATTTTAATAATGGTTTCCATGGTTACTGTTTATATGCTTTCAAAATAATAAATTGTAAATAATTGTTATTGAATTATTGCAGAAGTTTGTTACAATGTATGCAGTAGGTGTAACTGAGTAGCTAATAATATAATACTCACTATAGATATACATGTATATGTTTTTAAATTTCTCCATGTTTTATTTTATAGTAACAGTTGTCATCATATAGTCTTTACTGTGAGTTTACTATGAGTTACATTGAATACAATCATTATAATATATCATCATTAAACTAACACACATACATACATGTATATTCATTACAAGATGACCTTTATTCAACTCACTACATTCAGTTTTTATTACAAGTTACTTTGAATACACTTGTGTGGTTCCCTGTCATGTGAGGAGTTGTTAGTGTGGGGGCGTATATCCCAACCTGCCTTCTACGTCACAGGCGCTCACACTGAGGGTAAGTGGTGGAACTCAGAAAAGACCCATCTGCCTGCTCTCAAAGAGATTATCCCATGCTGGGCTAATTATGGATGTGGCAATTGTCCACCACGTTCATAAACCCGGTCTTGCCTAAACACTCAGCTGTAGTATAAGCTAAGGAAAACTATCTATACAATTTACAAGTAAGTAATAATTTATAGAATCTTGAACCTGAGAGGTACAAGATACAAGATGAGTTTATATGCATACAACAATGATAAAATATCAGTGGGTGTGGTGTGGTAGCATACAAATTTAAAATTTAAATGTTATTTCTCACTCTCTCTCTCTTGGCCAAGCTAGCAGGCCTGGACATTATAGTTGTTTGGTTTACTTTATTATTGTTGTTTATTATACTTTACAAATTAATCAGAATGCTTACAGAAATGGAAAACACAACTGCAGTGTGTGGGCCAGCCCACATGAAATGGAGAAAGAGATGAAGGAGAGGAAGACAAAGAAGAGAAAGACGTCATTATGTGTGCATGAGTTGTGTCTTTGTCATTGTCTTTTGTGTGTACTGAACAAATTAGTGTGTATGTCATGTGCTTCAGTCTCAGTTGTATCATTCAATTCGTTGTGTGTGCAGTCTCTTAATTAAAGTAATTTAATCTATCCTCATTATCCAACCTGTGGGTGGATACTTGGTTAGCCAGGGATAGTTTAAGAGCTGAGATTCTGGTAGCAGCATACCTTTGCTGTCTCCAGGTGCGAGCTATTGGAATGGTGTTTCGATCGTTTCCCAAACCAGCCCACACAGTGTATTGATTACAACATATAAAAAGTAAAAACTGCCACACATTGTATATTTCTTTGCTGTTGTTGTTTAGGTCTCATTGGGTCTTGCTTTGGTTTTTACTGTTTGTAGCTCCATCATACCATTCATGAAATTCTGTTTATGCTTTAACTCTCTGAGTTAGTTTGATGGGTGCTGCTCACTGAGACTCTGGTGGGGCTTAGAGAGATGGTTACTCCTTGTACTTCCACACTCCAGGACATGCTGCCCACAACCCAGTGATAACAGTTTAATATTGCCATCACTCTGTGCCTAGCAACAGAGCTTACACATAAAACAAACAACACTATGTTCAGATGTCACTATGTTTATTGTTTGCTGCTCTCGCTCTCTCTCTGTAGCAGTTGCAGCCACACACATAATTTAATCCGAAAATGTTTAGTTGACCACCAATGAAATACATGGAATATTAAAGAAATATTTTTTTGATAAGCTAGACAAAATATTGCAGTCAATATACATATGCATACTTGTGGTTCTGGAAAAAAATTATGTGCAGTCAAATATATGTTCGCATAATACTCATTGGTTTCAATGGAAATTGTTTCTAGTGAGTCTGGAGCTAAGTCAATGGTCAAACTCACATCAATCTTTTATAATCATCATTTAGTACATACAATAACAGAAAATTTGACAATACATAGCATCAGTTAATAAAATAAAATAAAATGAATTAGCTACTTGTCTATTTTGAATTATGTGAAATGCAATCAACATAGCTTATAGACTCCAACTTTCTCTAGTAAACTTCAGAAACCATCCTCCCACCCCCACCTCCAATACTCGATCAATACAGTTTCACCAGCACAATATTTTGGCTGATATAATTGTGAATGGTTGACAAGGTTACTAATATTGGTACTACGATGTCTAGGAGACTGTTTGATCATGTCACAGTTATTGCTCCGAATTGAAAAATATTGGGGGCCAATGTTAGGAGCATAATTGTTGCTCTTTGCTTGTGTGTCCTGAAGTGGAGGAGGAAGAGTGGAATGTGCTGCGTTAGGGATGCACCTCATTAATGACTCCTCATGCGTCAGTGCCTGCCTCATGTGGGCAAATGATGCATATTAACTTTACGCTTTTATAGAAGTTTAAATAAAAACGTTAAAGGTCTGAGTATGGAATTAGCTAGTGCATCAACAATGATAAAATAAACCAATCAGTTAGACTGTGCATAGGAAGAGGGTTCTCTAGGTTCACAAGAAACCACCTCATCCCCCTCTCACACAGGGGTGATGGAAGTGAGGGGGGGGGGGGGGGGGGGGTACACTCTATGCAGATTTAGCAGATTTAACAGATTTCAGCATTAAATTGTATTGGGAAACTGTTAATAAGCTTAGTTGATATTAAGTTATATATTTTTTCTTAAAAAATAAGTTTTTTTCATGAGAGTAAATTGGAGTGTGATACGTTGTGCCCCCTCCCCCTTCCATTTTGAAGTAGCTTCCATAATTGCTGTCACATAAAGGTCCACTTTTCAGATGAGTAGTTAAGTAATGGAGTATATAATTATATGAAATATTATACTACATACCAAGATATCAAGTGCCAACCCTGTTCAATGTTCTAACTATGAAAAAAAAACCTTCTTTTGTTAACTTTTTCCCTTTCTACTTACAGTATTTGTTTGCGGACATTATGTTTGCGAATGAGAGCAGTCAGGAGGTCTACTCAATAGCTATTGATTTGATGACTCAGCCAGTTAATATCAACTACTCTCCAAGACAACACTACATACACGAGTCCAATATGTTTGCATTGCACTTGAGTTATAAAATTACATGTGCAATGTCCTTCACTGGAGACAACTGTGACACACCAGGTGAGGGTTTTCATTAAAGATACAGTATCATGGAGGGGGGGGGGGGGGGGGGGGGGGGTGGTTGCGCATGTAATTTACTATTTTATGTATTTATGTTAAAAAATCGAACAAACTTTTTTTTTGTATAGCCATAAATCTATACTACCATAAAAGATGCTATTTTAAACTGAATTAAAAATATATATAACTGACTATATCTCAACAGCATCACTATAATTTTTTTACATAACACAAAGTTCTCATAATTTTTGACAGAAGCTAAATAGGCTGTTGTACATTTATTTTAGTTACTTCGTACTATTATTTCAAGCTCATCAGAGATCAATTGTAATTGACGATACCAAATGCATTTCTTCATTCTAAAAAAATCACTTTCAATTTATGATTTTTAGTGATGAAGCCCTTTTGAGAGCAGACGTCGCCTACTTTAACGGAAGAAGTGACATTATTTATGTCAAAGAATGAATTAGTGTCTACTTCATCTGCTGAAGTACCACTTTCATCTTCACAGGAGGTGAATCCGTCTCTACATACATATGAGATTATCTTGCCTTCTGATGAGGTAATTTTATCTCCTTCACTGGAGATGAATCCATCTTTAATTAAAGATGAAATTTCCTTGCTTTCTGACCAGGTAATTCAATCTCTTTCTCTGGATGTGAATTTCTCTCTGTATACAAATGAGGTTTTCTTGCCTTCGGAAAAAATGACTTTATCCCCTTCACTGGATACGAAACAGTCTTTATTCACGAATGAGGTTTTCTTGCCTTCCGATAAGGTGACTTTATCCCCTTCACTGGATACGAAACAGTCTTTATTCACGAATGAGGTTTTCTTGCCTTCCGATAAGGTGACTTTATCCCCTTTACCGGATATGAAACGGTCTTTATTCACGAATGAGGTTTTCTTGCCTTCCGATAAGGTGACTTTATCCCCTTTACTGGATACGAAATGGTCTTTATTCACGAATGAGGTTTTCTTGCCTTCCGATAAGGTGACTTTATCCGCTTCACTGGATACGAAACAGTCTTTATTCACGAATGAGGTTTTCTTGCCTTCCGATAAGGTGACTTTATCCCCTTCACTGGATACGAAACAGTCTTTATTCACGAATGAGGTTTTCTTGCCTTCCGATAAGGTGACTGTATCTCCTTCTCTAGATGTGGACCAATCTCGACTTACAAACAAGGTTTTCTTGCCTTCAGATATAGTGATTCTGTCTACTTCATCAAAGATGAATCTGCCTCTTTCCTCAAGAATGATTTCACCTACGTTAGATGATATGGCTACACGTACAGTTACAGATGAAGTGTCATCTCAGTCTCATTCAGATGAAGTAACTCTGCCAACACTAACCCATGACATAACTTCCACCAGTTACATAGAGAAACATATTGGTCAGTCCAGCAATCCAGACATTTCTAATACTTACCTCACAATAAACCAGTCATCAATAGTATTAAATACTGCTACCAGCTCTTCACTTTCATCTCTTACTACTGGAAATTTTGATGGATTGATGTGTACTTGTCAAATTCTATCACAGAAATCAAATGATTTAATATCAAGATCAACATCAGTAGCCACGAGTCAGTTAAGTGTAGCAGTTACAAGAATATCTTCACAGTCTGATCAGTCAAAATTAACTATACTTGATCCAGAGAAGAATTTGAGTCCACTCATTTCATTGACACCAACTTCTGCATTTATGGACCAAATCAATACTTCTAGTGTTACATCAGAGAGTCAATTGGTCCAATTAGAATCAATGGCCTCATCCATACCTTCGGCTGATCAGAAGAATTTATCAGCTGCAATGCTATTGTCGCTTTACAATTCAGCAACACTCCTTGTCCAGCCTTCATCTTCATTCACTTTGTCGCAAGGAGAAAAAAGTCAATCTCTCCTAACTCCCATGGCTGTGTACCTAATTGCCTCTTTAGGTGCATTGGTGGGGTTACTTGTTATAATCATCTTTGCAATGGCAGTTGCTATATGCTGCATGAAAAAGTATGCATCAAAGAAAGATTTTATTCCTAAGGAGTACAACAAGTACTTTGTCAACCCAAATGAAACCATGACGGACAATGCAGATTCACTTCCGGGTAATCCGAGACCGCGGTCGCAAACACAAAACACAAAAGAACAATCCTAAAAAAAACTTATACACCTCTTAAACTCTACACCAAAAACAGATAGGCAAATCTACAAACATCAGCCACCAAGCAGGTCTGTGTTGCGATATCCCTCGCCCCCCTAAATTAACATCAAACCCCGCCCCATCGCGCATAGATCCCCAGGGAACCTCTTCCCGAGTAGTGGTCCACTCCCGTCCTTCCCATTAATTTTTTTTTTTAACCAATCTACTAACGAAATTGCCCACATGGTGGGGGGAGGATCTTAAAGCTGGCAAAGAAGAGATTCAATTGACAGGCGTGGCTGATGACCCTGCCAATGAAATGAGGAATACAAAATCAAAAATCAATAATGATTATGAATACTACTCTGCTATGGAAACCTCGTCTATGACACCTGCATACGTACATGCAGCAAACGAGGAAGAGGTTTTTGCAGCAGATGTTGTTGATGAAGTAGAAGAACTAAACGATTCAAGTAAACCTTCAAAGATCGCAATCAAGAAGTTTGAAGTGGGCGTAGATATTTCTCCACAAAGCAATGCTGAAAGTGAAATTAATGCCAGTGTAGGAGGTGACAAACAAATAAAGAAAAAAATGGAAGAAGAGTGCGATATAATTAAAGAAGAACGAAGAGCAATCAAAGCGGAGGGCGATGTCTGTGAAGACACCCAGAATCAATTCTATTTGGATATTATATCGCTTCCTCCTGTTAAGGTAAATGAGGTTGAAAGATCAAATGAAGATTCAAAGATAGCTCAATCTAGTTCAACCACAACTACATCAGCTACAAAGGAGGACAATTCCAAAATTAGTGCCACATGTGGTGATACAGCAGAAGAAAGAAACCATTCCTCTGACAAAACAAACGTGGTGAAAGGAAAGAGAATGAGATCAAAGGCAGATGATTGTTTTGTGGTATCAAACGTGTCAGCTGATCATGATGGAAGACAATTAGCTGATGGTAAATCATTTTCAGATTCACATGGTGTGCCTGCAAAGGAAGAAGGAGCTGCTGTAAAAAAAATTGGAGCGATATTTGAACATAATCCCAATTTTTCTGACTTAAGTACTTGTAGTACAGAAAGTACATCTACTGTGATAACAGCTTGGCAGGATGACAAGAAGAGTAGCAAACTCTCCAGGACTAGTAAAATTAGCAGTTTCAGGAGTCCAGGAAGTCTTAGGAAATCAGTTGAAGGAAAAGAACTTATGAATATTTCCACACAACGGTCAGATTCATCAATACAGGAATTTCCAAAATCATCGAGTAAAAGGACCAAAGCCCACACCAAAATAATGAAGAAAGCTTCATCTGATTTGCGAGATGAATTGCAGAGAAAAGTAAAGGATAATGCAGCTCCAAAGGATCCGCGAAATATACAGGAAAGATCTTCGTCACACAGTAAACAGAAGTCTCCTTCTACTCGTGGTAATATCCCACTTTCACCTACAGCATGGGGTAGTGAATCATTTAAAGAGACATCATCAACTCAAAGGACAGTAAAAATGGATTCTAAAAAAGCACCATTGTCCAAAAAAATAAGTGCACCTGATTCTTCTGAAGTGGCCAAGTACAAGAAAAGTGTAACAAAGAAACCAATGATGCCTCCAGTGAGCAAAATTACTAGTGATGACATTAACAGCCAAAATGAATACGATTCAGTAATAGTCAAGCCAAAGCCAAAACCAGGAGAAAATGTTGTGGTTGGCGGAGATGGGTATGTTGACCCTAAAGATATTGCAGGTAGAAGGGGAGGCTCCGCAGATCTAGAGGACAGCTCGGGATATGGCTATGTCCCTGTTGATGCTCCCCTAAGCCACAGTAGGGATGCCAGCATCAATCTGATGCAAAATTTGGCCTATGCCACTCCCCATGTCACCACGACTAATTCTCCTAAATCTCCAACAAATATGGACAATAGCAACAATCTCTATGAATGTGTGTAAAAAAATAACAACTATAACAACAAAAAAAATAGCTTGATATTTTAATGTTCACTTAATATACGTAGATAATTTGTTTTTTGGAATGGAAGTAGCTATGTGCTGTGAATATGACAAGATTAATAAAACTTTGCAGTATTAAGTGGAACACAACAGCCAAAACATGATGAAGCTAACAAAAGTGTTTTGGTTCAACAACAACTACAACATTGACAACAACAACAACAACATAAGATAACAGTGTAGAGCTTGTTGGATTCTCTCAGCAGTGTTACCAGAGTTACAAAGACACTTACTCCTGGGATCCTCAATCAACTCAGACCAAAAGAATAATTTACTGACTATTCTAATCAGGTATTAATATAGCTCAAGCAAGTAAACGGTACATGTAAACGCTGTATACATAAGAAGCTAAACAGGCCAGAGACACTCACCCATATATCAAATCTCCATTTCTAGTACTCGGTTAACTTCGCAGCATAAAGCAAAACTACCGTGGGAAGCAAAACATTATTGTCTCGCACGACGGGACAATAGAAGCTGACTGCGACGCGTTTTCTCAAAAACAGCCCTAAAGAAGAAAAAGATAAAAAAAGCAGCCTGCAAAGGGTCTTATGTTGTGAGTGAATTCATCCTTTAATCACAGGGTTAATTGTCAGTATCCTTTTCGTGCATGCATGTTGACGGTTTTATTGCTGGTCTACTTCGCGCGTGGGGGTCAACTTTTTCATTGAGAAAATTCGCGAGCTATTATTTTTTGGCTAGCAGGAAACCTATAAAAGCAGAGCTTCTGAAGGGTGTGCTAAAGTATCTGCAACAGCACGATGAAGTTAAACAAATATACAAGGGAAGTGTCATTTTTGTTTCTTTGTTTGGTGAGTGAAGAGGTAGAAGTATGTTTGATAACAAACATTGATTTTACACACGTTTATTGTAGCCTTTGGTATTCTGTGGAAACTTTGAAATGTCCACATTTTTCTATCATTACTCAACTCTTGAAGAATACTGCAATGACACTATCATTCTGGAAAGAATTACTTTCCTAGAGACAGCTACTAATGTCAGCAAGTCCACTATTGCAAACCAAGCCACTTCAGGAATGTGTATGAAGCACTTCAGTATTGGAACTGAAAAGATGCTTGAAGATAGAGAAAACCCTTATGTGATAAAATTACCAGAAAATACAATGGTAAGTCATTCTTTAAAATGACCACATTTTAAACTTGTATAAAAATATTGCTATGTAGCACCCAAAAATTAGTTAGTGATAAAACGAACATCACATGATCATAAAGAGAATAAATAAAATACTAGTATTGAAGGAACATTTCTGAAGATTTATTCTGCACTGGTGTTGTGTTAGCTGCTAGAAATACCCAGTCTTGTGACGCTGTGCTAAAAATACTCCAAAACATAGTAACTAGCTGCAGAGCTGAAAAAAAAATTAAAATTTTTTAAAAATACCTCAGCAATGGCCAAGTATCAAGTTTCATGAATCAATAAAAATATTTGGCATATTATTTCATATAGATATTCTTATGATGGTTAAATGAGGTCTATCAAATTACGTTGTGCAATGTTGTAGGGAATTATGGTATTCCTGGAAGCTATGACTTCACGGAATAGGGTACCTAATAAAACTCCCGTACCTTAACTGTGGTAGACCTCATATAAAATCTTCAGTGACTAAATTGAATTGAATTAAACTATAAATAGAATTCTGGGAATTCTGCTCAATCACAAGTTGTTAATGCATACATTTTTATTTCACTGTAGGGGATGTTTGCTGAGATAACATACAGGAACTGGAACAAGACGGAAAACTACACAATAGTGGTGAATTTGACATCTTTAGTAATGGATAGCTACACATCTCCCAAGCGATACACTGACTTGGATGGACAATTTGCACTAGACATAAGTTTTCAGAGAAGATGTGCTGATAATATGATTGGACAAAACTGTGATGAGAGTAAGTTGCATTCAGTGACACACTCTCTAGAAAAATATTAGAGGATTTTTCAGTATAGCTATGTATATGTACTGAAGTAACAGAAAAGCTTATTTTTTTACTAATTTAACTCACAAAATAATTATGAGAGAAATATTATACTACAGAATTTCAAAAACTATGTTTGTTACTCTTAAACGTCTTGATAATAACATTGCATTTTTGTACTGCAAGCTAAGCAAATGACGGTAATTATTATATTCATTTATTTTTTGTATCACAGAACTTCCAATATCCGTATTTGAGAAAGCAGTGATTGCGCTATCTGTCATTCTGGTGGTTCTGTTAATATTGGTGGTAGTAGTGGCTGCAATTGTAATGCGCAAAGTGCAGATAAAGATGGCCCAGCGTGACTGTAGACCCAAGTGGTTCAACCGATATTTCATTGACCCCAGACAGAGCAGAAAGGAACAACGTGAAGATGTTGAAAGCGGAGGCGGCACTAGCATACGGTCACGGCTACACACTCGACTGACTCTAATTAATGGTTCCCTCTATTTCTGGAAGCCAGCTGGAAATGATCGCAATGAAAGAGCAAAGAAGTCCGCCAAAGGAGAGGCTGCGGCTAAACAAGACGACCCCTATGAAAATGATTATGATTTAATTGGGAGTGATAAAAAGGCAGCAAGGACATTATCACTGCACAAGAAAGATCATATTTATGAAGATTGTGACACAGAAGGCATACTACAAGACACACCTTGAAAACTGTCTAAAGTGCACGTTTCTATTGAAAATATCTATGAAGAGCACGAAACTAATAGAGCAATTCTATCACTTTCACACCTTCATTCTTTTAAACCTACTGAAACTCAAGAGCAAGTGGGCAATGATACAGACGCCATAGTTACTGGTCAAGAGAACGAAAGTGAACAAATGATTCATGAGGCAACACAATCAGATGAGGTTTCTGGTAAAAAAGTTAAGCCAGAAAAGAAGTCTAAGCAAAAAAAAACTAGATAAAAAACAAAAAAAGATGCTGAAAGACAAAAGTACCAAGTCTAAAAGTCCCAAGAAAAAAGACAAAGCAAAGAAAAATGCAGCAAAAGATGCTACAGAAGACACTGTAATGGAAAATGTTGGAGCGGATGTTGATGTAACTAATGTTCAAGCAAAAGTTTCAGATGAAGAAGATAGTAAGAAATTGGAAATCTCTTCAGTTACAGTAAATACAAATCTGGAACAACCCAGTAGCATGGAAAAGAACATAGTGAAACTTGAACAGCAGGCAAGCAAACAATACAGTGTTGTAGCTGAATTAAACCCTCAACAAGAAATGGAGCAAGGGATAATAGCAACAGCAGAAACCTCCACATCTCCCAGCAGGAACAAACCTAAGCCTTCTGCCAACATTCAGAGCTTAATTGGTGGACTGGATGGTCAAATCTCACCTGCCAAGTCGGTGAATCGGTTCAGTTATTTGTCTGGTGGATCAGCAAATGCTGAGACTTCTGAGGAAAGTTCAGTTGTTAAAGATTCCAAGCTAACCACTGCTAAACCTGATGAGGGGAAAGCCACTTCTACAATAGAGACTGGTACTCCTAAAACTACCTTTGGTGAAAAGCTCAAAGCTAATATTGGCAAGGTATTTCGCTCAAGAGAGTCAGCAAATTTAGATGAATTAGTGAGATCAACTGACGGGAAAGCTAAGAAGCAGAGCTTAGTTCCAACACAAGAAGAAATTGTCAACTCAAAGGCACAAATCGAGGCAGTGGAAAACAAAATATCACCACAGTCTAAAGAATCTGATGAGTCAAAAGGAACAGAAGAGGTTGAGGGTAAAGATGGTTATGTGGATATCTCAGTTATTACTCGCAGAAAGACTGAAAAACGTGTGGACTCTCCTGATCATGATAATGACGGTTACATGAAAACCACACCCTTATCAACAGGCTTAGTTCTTCCTGTGAAGACAGAAATGGATGATGACGTACGTACGAAACCTAATATGGCTTACGCTGCAGAGAAATTCGGCAAAGAAACTCAAAGAGTTGCTTCAACACCTTGAGATTATGACTATGTTTCAGGTAAATCATTTTTTAAATTCAGAAAGCCCCAATGACTTGCAGTATGTTTTCATGTTTTGTAATTGTTTTCCCCTTATTATTATAGTTCATTGACACATGTGCTGCTAATTTTGTTGCTATTGGCTTTTTACTTCTTAATACTTATTATTTGACTATGTATCCTTTTTTTGCTGCATATTATATGCCATTAGTTGGACAAAAAGAAGCAACTGCAAGAAATAATGTTTTTTGCAAGAGTACTGGTAATTATTAAAAGCTTCACAATGTAGTGGAAATAGAGGCTATCAATCGCCTGCTTTATGTTGGGTTATGAAATAATATAGAAAAGATCATTTGAAAATGGTTGAACTAAAGGTTAAATAAGCATACACATGTTCTATGGGAGTGGCTGAAACAGCTTTGGATACACACACACACACACAAGAGCGAGACAAGGGGTGGATAATGCAAAATCGGGTATATGTTATAATTGGCGAGCGAGCGTAGCGAGCGAGACTCTTACAGGGGTAAAAATGAAAAGTCACTGTATTTTAATCAAGGAAGAAAAGTTAAGGGAGTATGGGAGAAGGATGAGGATTGAGGGAGGTGAGAGAGAGAGGGAAGGAGAGGGAAAGTGAAGTTGATTTATTCCCCTTAGCAAATTTGGTTCAAAATGTACTTAATGACACCCTATTTCTCAATATAAATCCCAGCTCAAACTATGTACCTTGTAGCGAAAAAGATGATCAAAGCAATGAAGATTAGCTGTGTAGTCTTAGGCTCTGTTATATAACACCAACTAATATCTGTAGTGTGGGGCCTTAGGGATTGCTCCGCTCGTCCTACGTATAGCGCGAGTGCCACAGTCTAATGGGCAGCAAGATATCGCTGCCACCAGAGTTCAGCGCGAGAGTTATCTCTTTTGCTCAAACGAAATTGTTACAAATGCTGGACTAAATTACAACACGTGGCGTAGGGACTTATGAACATGGGTCCACTAGTTACTGACCAATAAGAATGATACAGCAATCGTGTGACTAAATCTACAAGTGACCTGCGCACTAAACATTAATGTTCTTAATATGATACACTCTCAAACGTAAATGACATGAAACATAAAATATACTAAACGTAAGTCTGTTCTCCTTGCACTCTGCCTTCTCCTACATTCTGTCTTCTCCTTGCATCCTGTTGAACGTGGGTAGCTCTTGTATGCCCACATGTAGCATCTACCACTTTCATACACTATAGTAACATATAATGATATATTTATGCAGGTTCACTATTATACTCTATATTTTATTGTTGTACAGTACCAGGTTGTTTGCTATGACTACCATCAACAACAAACTAGTTGTGGTGGGAGGAATAAATAGAGAGGGCTCTAATAGCATGAGCTAGGAGAGTGGCAGCCTGACAGCAACCAGTGGACACACCCCTTCCCTCCTATATCTACACCTCACACTTGGCCTTAAGTTACTTCATATAAACATTGGCTGGTGGTGGCTGGTGGTTGCCATGGAGCTTGTTTACATGCTAGTGTTGAGGTACTTGATGTATCCAACATGCAGTGGTCCACTGGACCATCTACACAAACACCATGGGTGAGGATGAAGTCTACTACAATATCAGATTGTACCTGGTACCTCATGGGGGGAGCGTGTGAGTATGGAATTAGAATCCTGATGTCTATAGTGTATCTCTGGAGGCTCTTGTTTCACACTCCTCATCAGACAGTTCCAACATATGGAACAAACTACCTTCATTCAACTCTACACGATCCTGTCCACTCAACATTTGAGGATCTCTAATGGTCGGTTGTGAGGAAATGAAGAGTATGATGTCAGTCTCCACCATCCAGCGCTATGTCCCTGAGACTAATACCTGGGTCCAGGCTGGACAACTACCACATGCAGTACATAACTGTACCTGTATCATGACATCAGACAAGGTCCATGTTATGGGAGGACATGATGGGAATAGCAAACTTAAGAAACTGTTTACTTCTACTATTTACTAATTTGTTTTTGTTTTTATGGAATTGTTCAGTGCCATTTAACTATTATAATTTAAGGTGGTTTCCATGGTTACTGTTTATGTTTTCAGAATAATAAACAGTAAATAATAATATTTATAACATAACCGTAGAAGTTTGTTACAAAATATGTGCGCACCGGGCTTAACTGCGTAGTTAAAATATATCAGTTGCACCATGCTAATGAGGCAATATAAGCCATCTTATTACTATTTCATAATTATCTTATCTACAAGAATGAGAAGAGTATAAGAGAACCTGATATGTAGCAAGTATACATCGTCCAGCTTATATGTAGCGTATTGGTTAGGTATAGGCTATAACTACAGTATAAGCTTGATATTCTGATATCCAGTTCTAATCCTAAATAGAAGCATGTAGTACTTAAACAGTACTTATGTCATGGATTTGTACAAAAATTTATAACTTTCTTATTACTTTGTACACACAAAATAACAATATATAACATGAAATATGCTATACTAATAATAGTAAATAAACATATCTATATTTAATTATTCAAAGTAAAGTATCTGCATGCCAAAGAACATAGCATAGCATAAGCCACCTATTATTGACCTATATGTACTCTAGTGGTGTTGGTGGGGCGTAAATCCACCACACATTTGTATGTAGGTAAATGTAATACCAGATCTCGAGTTTACTCCCTTGAGCAGTAATTGGTAGATTGGTTGGTTAGTATACAACCGCTGAACTGTTCATTATTAACTAACAAATACCAAAGTATTGTCTTACCTCAATGAACAGTATTATAATTATAAGCATTCTGACTGTCCAAGTGACCAGTAGCTCCCGACATAAAGCATTCCACTTAGAAACGGTAACTTGGTTTTTCGTCTGGTAAAGAGTTCTCAATAGTCTGGCGTTGCCGACTCTTACCTTTCCTTGTGTTTGTGGGCGGGCGAGAAAAGGATCGGCGACGCCAGACACCCCCAAACCCTTCCCAACCTCCCAAGCTAAGAAAAAATAAAGTCGAGTGCGTTATACTATAAGTGGCGTGTACCTTGTTTATTTGACGTGGAGGGGTGTACTACAAACTCATTTCGGCTGGCTTTATAAGTTTCTGAGCTCGGAGTAGATATCTGGCTATACTCTTTGAAGACTCTAAATCATGGCTAGAAGACCAGGGTGGTCTCGAACCTTTAGAAAAGATTCGAAGCTGCAGCAGTATTTCTTAGACCAAGTGATACCTACAGGGAAGACCCTTGGAACAGGTTCATATGGCTCAGTGTTAGAAGTAAGTGGAGAGTTCTAATCTTATCAAATATTTCAAAATGAAATCTGGGGAAGTTTATATTTCTTATATAAAATTTTTAGCTTATAAGTAATTAGCTATGCTTTCAAGGAACTATGTTTCCACATGAAATGAGAGTTTAATGCACTTTAATGAACAATCATAGTGAATTTGTAAAACATTATTTAGCTATATACCACATTGCTATTTCAAGTAAAATACAGCAAGGTTTTGTGTGCTGCCAAGTGTATGCACCAACTATTACTGGATCCTGGGAATGAAGGAGTTGGAGAGACTGTAGACAGATATCAACGTGAATGTCAACTCATGGCAGGTCTCCGACATCCTAACATAACACTGTTCCTTGGTCTGTGTTTTCTAGAGGGATCAGCGCTACCTCTACTTGTGATGGAGAAACTAGAAATGAGTGTGGACGACCTCCTGGAGTGTGCCCCTAATATTCCACTTGCAGTCAAGATTTCCATTCTGACAGACACAGGCAGCGGTTTAGTTTACTTGCATAGTCGAAGACCTCCAATAGTCCACAGAGACCTGACTGCAAGGAACATCCTCCTCACATCGTCTCTGACAGCTAAGATCACTGACATGGGAAACTCTCGCATGGTAACTTTAAAACTGGCTCAACTAGCCCAAACACTCTCAAAGAATCCGGGGACCACTGTGTACATGCCACCAGAGGCTCTCAGCGAGAGCCACAGATATGGCCCATCTCTAGATGTGTTCTCATTCGGACATCTTGCCCTCTACATACTCACACAGGTTAAACAAACATGAGCAGGCAACATACACTATTAGTGCAAAGCTATTCAATATTCAATTAAAGATATCTATGGTATTATGTTATATCAAGTAACCGTTCAATCAAGTTAATATAATACTAGCACGTGCAGATTAGTTAGATAGGAATGTTGTAGTCTTGACTAGCCAGACACAGCAAATGTAGAGACTCTATAGTTGACACTATATATTTGTAACCACACACGTTTGTACTTTTTTCTCTTGACTTTGTTAAACCCTTTCTCACGCACTGTTATTTGTTTCATGAGTTCTGATTATGTAACTGTTTTCACCATTTCCGTGCTTTATTTCTCATTCAATATTGTATACAGTAATTTAATTGAGTGTTTGCACACTGAATGCTGCTGCAGTTATGTGCCCATGCAACCCTAATATACTGCTCAATATACTTCTCTGAGCAAGTCCTTTAGGTTTTCCTCCCTACCCTAAAGCTTTGTGCTCAGAGTTACGCCGGAACAGTTGTACCATTATCCCCATAGGTGGTGAACTAAGCATAATAATAATATTGGTACTGAATGTATTGTGATAGTTTTAATTGACAATTGCACACAAATCAATTTATTAATTTCAATAATTGGTTAGGTATTTCCTGGAGAGCTGCTATTGGCTACACGTTCAGATCCACACAATCCTGGCCGACTTTTTGGTCGCTCTGAAGTAGAGCGTCGTGAGGTGTACATGAAGAAGTTGGAGGATCAGTTATTGAAGTCTCATCCTATTCTAGTAGAGATGGTGACTAATTGCCTGCACAATACTCCTCAAACAAGACCTACTGCTGAGCAACTACTGGAGACACTAACACCAGTACAGGATGCAATGGAGAACATACATGGAGGGAGTCTGGGGAGGTTGATCAACATAGTCAATGTGTTACACATGAAGGAAACTAAAGAAAAGAATAAAAGAATAAAAGAACTCGAGGTAATGAACTAGAATCATTTGTTAAATCTACCAAATAGTTATTACTATAATTATGTTATTTAAGTTATCACATCGAAACCTATATTATTTGACATTCTCTTTTTTTCATTTTCTTTGTGTTTGACGAGTTAAATATTATTTGCTATGTCAAATTGGTTGCCATACTGTATATTTATAATATTGTTTGTTTTAAATGTTGTTTCATTTGATGTGTTATATTATTAGATTTCTGAAAATAGATTAGAAACAGAAAATAAAGAATTGACTGAAGAAAATACAAAACTAGAAAATGACAAAAAGATGCTTGAATCTGCAAATACACAACTTATTGAAGAGAAACATCAATTGGAGTCAAGAGTGATGCAAGTACAGGCAGAAAACAATCAACAGAAGACGGAGAACCATCAACAGAAGAGCCAGATAGCAGCTGAAAGAATTCAGTTAGAATCACATCACAAAGAAGAAAAGCTTCATCTAGAATCTCGCCATCAAAGAGAGAAACAAATTCTCCGATCTGAAGTGGAGCGACTAACAAAGGAACTGGAGCGTATCACCACAGTGTCTATTAGCAAGAAATCATTAGTAAGTATTTTAATGATAAAGTGTAAGATGGATTGGTTATGTCATGATAGTCTGGGAATTGAGTTTAAAGATTAAAAGGAGACACCCTAGGATTGTCAGGATTTTTTTGGCTACTCTTCCAGCTATACATAACATATATATATATTATTGTCGAGCGAGTGTAGCAAGCGAGATACTTACAGGGGTAACACAATTGAAAATTGGGTATGTTTGTACGTTTATATATAATAATGTGGAGACGTACGTATGTCTTTTTGTACTTTGACCTTCTCGTATTTTTGTGTTAGCTCGTTTGACCCCGTCCCAAACTTCACTAAATGGAATCCTCCGGTTTAGCGATCATTACCCGTATCATCCTAAAAATTGAATTGTTTACCGCTCTGAATTCTTAGTTAAAACTCAAAAACTTAACGGAGTTCCATTTCTATTCGAGTTAGTGGCGGTGGTAAGTAAATAAGCTATTTGTCACAGTTATAAGCCCTACTAAACAGTATTTGCTTGAAATTTATTTGCCCACTAGAGTAACTACGAAGGTAAGCCTTGTGTAGGTATGTTCAGTTGTGTGAAAGTATTGTGCCTTTACTTAGCTGAAGAATATCACAAAAAAAATGTGTAAATAATGCAACTTGTTTTAGTTGCTTTTTTTCTTCTTTCAATTCTAACTGTTGCAGGGAGTGGTTACTATGGCTTTGAGTCCCCTTTACCGTATATGCTCGCCATTTGTGCTCAAGCACATCACTAGTATATATATATATATTCCATGCTAGATAACTTCACAATGTTATTATTAGTTAAGTGATCTTTAAAGGCCAGCTTACCAGTTTTCTAGGTTTTTATGGTTTAGCTAAATAAATAAATCTGCTCGTGAAACACTTTGCCATATCACATTCTGACTCACTACTACTGTTATTCTAAATAGAAATAAGTGAAATTGTGAGTACTGCAGTATAGCTAGCTATATAAAGTTGGCACATTATGAAATGAATGAGTAAAACTTTCAGTCTTTAATATGATTGATTGTATATAGCTAACTAATCTTTCAGTGAAAACCTTGAGCATCCCATAAAAATGTTCAATGAAGTGAAAAAAACAACATGCAGCTGACAAAAGTTCAATTGTGAGAAACCTTACCAAACATTTGGGGGAAATGTGGATTACAGTATTAAAGAATTTTAATATGCTCGGCAGTGGATCCACATTCTCTTCCTTCACATTCATAGGTCGGCTGGTAATAATAATACATTTTTATCAATTCTAATGCAGTATGATTGTTGAGTTGCTCAAGAAGAGAATCCATTTAGCATAATTTTCAATATAACTTGCTGCCTCTGAGCCTGACTGACAACTCTCCCAGTATTTTAAAATTTCTGTTTTTCATTTTGGAAATAAATTAAGACACAATCCAGCTGCTTTAATCAAGTAATGAAGATGTACCTCATAACCACATTTCTACACATGTTTATGTCCTTTGTTGTAAAAGAAAAAGAGAAAAAGAAAAGCACTATTGATTTTCTGTATAATTATATGAACTGATTATTCTCATTTTCCCTTTATTATTCTCCTAAATACCTTATTATTCTAGAAGTATTCCACTATGCTATTTCATGTCTATTATTCCAGTAAAAAAATGCTAGCATAATCTGGCAGGGCCTACTCACTGCTATATTTATGTTTTGCAGAATACTTTACACCTCTACACTAATAGGATTTTAGTTGTTCCAACTATCATTGAATGTTTATTGTATTAATAAAGTGAAGATGAATAATATAATTTGTTTGTTTATCCCAGGTAAATAGCTATGGAATAACATAACAAATCATATCAATTCTGTCAATAGCATGTAAACAGTAACCATGGCAACACAATGGATTTTATTATTTAATGAACACAGTGTGCAAATAGCTTAGCAATATAATATTAACAATTATAGACATGAGTAATGATATACAAATTTACTATATACAGATAATGTATTTGTTTATTATTTAGACATTCCCACTAGAACTAGACTGGAGGCGTGGTCCTGACATGCCAGTGGCTATGAGTGGATGCATTTAATCAGTACAGATAAATGATACAGTGTATGCTGGAGGAGGAGGGACTGACAGACGTAAGGATGGCCACATAGTGATGGCCTACAACACACAGTCCTGCCAGTGGCACACTCTACCTCCATACAGTACCATGGGGTTTGCTATGACTACCATCAACAACAAACTAGTTGTGGTGGGAGGAAGAAATAGAGATGACTCTGATAGCAGTGAGCTAGGAGAGTGGCAGCCAGACAGCAACCAGTGGGCACACCCCTTCTCTCCTATGTCTACACCTCGCTGTGTGCATTCAGCTACTTCATATAAACATTGGCTGGTGGTGGCTGGTGGTTACCATGGAGTTTGTTTACAAGCAAGTGTTGAGGTACTTGATGTATCCAACATGCAGTGGTCCACTGGACCATCTACACCAACACCATGGGTGAGGATGAAGTCTACTACAATAGGAGACACCTGGTACCTCATTGGGGGAGCATGTGAGAATCAGTGGCAGAGTAGTCCTGATGTCTATAGTGTATCTCTGGAGGCTCTTGTTTCACACTCCTCATCAGACAGTTCCAACATATGGAACAAACTACCTTCACTCAACTGTACACATTCCTGTCCACTCAACATTGGAGGATCTCTACTGGCAGTCGGTGGTTGAAACATGAAGAGTAAGAAGTCAGTGTCCACCATCCAGCGCTATGTCCCTGAGACTAATACCTGGGTCCAGGCTGGACAACTACCACATGCAGTAGGTACCTGTACCTGTATCATGACATCAGACAAGGTCCATGTTATGGGAGGACATGATAGGAATAGCGAATTTAAGAAACTGTTTACTTCTACTATTCACTAATTATTATCTTTGTTTTTATGGAATTGTTTTGTACAAGTTAGCTATTATAATTTTAATATTGATTTCCATGGTTACTGTTTATATGTTTTCAAAATAATAAAAAGTAAATAATTGTTATTGAATTATTGCAGAAGTTAGTTACAATGTATGCAGTAGGTGTAACTGAGTAGCTAATACTATAATACTCATTATAACCATATGTTTTTAAATGTCTCCATGTTTTAATTCATAGTAACAGTTGTTGGCATATAGTTTTTACTGTGAGTTTACTATGAGTTACATTGAATACTAGGCTAATTATAGGGATGTGTCAATTGTCCACCAAGTCCATAAACCCGGTATTGCCTAAACTCAGCTGTAGTATAATCTATTGAAAACTACCTATAAAATTTACAAGTAAGTAATAATTAATAGAATCTTGAACCTGAGTGGTACAAGATACAAGATGAGTTTATATGCATACAACAATGATAAAATATCAGTGGGTGTGGTGTGGTAACATATGAAATTACAATGTAAATGTTATCACTCTCTCTCTTCTTGGCCACACTAGTTGTTTGGTTTACTTAATTAGTATTTTTGGGTATTATACAATACAAATTTATCACAATGCTTACAGAAATGGTAAACACAACTGCAGTGTATTGATTACAACATAAAAACTGCTACACATTGTGTATTTCTTTGTTGTTGTTTAGGTCTCATTTGGGTCTTGCTTTGGTTGTTAATGTTTGTAGCTCCATCATATCATTCATGGAACTCTGTTTATACTTTAACTCTCTATGTTTGTTTGATGGGTGCTGCTCACTGAGACTCTGGTGGGGCTTAGAGAGATGGTTACTCTTTGTATTTCCACACTCATAACCATTTAATATTGCATTCACTCTGTGCCTAGCAACAGAGCTTACACATAAAACAAACAAAGACTATGTTCAGATGTCACTATGTTTATTGTTTGCTGCTCTCTCTCACTCTCTCTGTAGCAGTTGCAGCTACACACATAATTTAATCCAAAAATGTTTTGTTGTCCACCAATAAAATGCATGGAATATTAAAGAAATATTTTTTTGCTAAGCTAGACAAAATAATGCGGTCAAATATTATACATAATATGCATACTTGTGGTTTCAAAAACAAAATTGTCTTTAGTTTGTCTGGAAAATATGTGCAGTCAAATACATATGTTTGCATAATACTTATTGGTTTCAATAGAAATTGTTTCTAATGAGTCTGAAGCTAAGCCAATGGTCAAACTCACATCTGTCTTTTATAATCATTATTCAATACATACAATAACAGAAAATTTGACAATATATAGCATCAGTTAATAAAATTAACAAAAATACGAAATAGCTACTTGTCTATTTTGAATTATGCGAAATGCAATCAGCATAGCTTATAGACTCCAACTTTCTCTAGTAAACTTCAGAAACCATCCTCCCACCCCCACCTCCAATACTCAACCAATATAGTTTCATCAGCAAAATTATTATGGCTGATATAATTGTGAATGGTTGACAAGGTTACTAATATTTTGTTGTAACGATGTCTAGGAGACTGTCTGATCATGTCAAAGCCATGACTACATTTTTGTAGCTATGCAACGTTATCATCATCATAGTCATCTACTTTTTGTTGTGGTCCATTGTTTCACATTGAATGTTATGTCCTTGTATGTGTTAAAATATCAGTCTTACCACTGGGCTACATACAGTGAACGAGTAAGACTGAAGAGTGCTATGCTACTGTAGTAAACTGATAACAGTATATATTACAATGGTAATATTGCTCAGAATTGAAAAATATTGGGGGCCAATGTTAGGAGCATAATAAATTATTGCTAGGCTGCATTTATACCAACCTGAAACTGGTTTTTGCCCCCTTGAAAATTAATAATAGTTATGATCTTCATGATTACATTTGCCAGAAAATTATTACCAATTTTATGGAAATCAGAAATCCCACTGAAATTTCAAAAAAGTGTACTAGAATCCTCTCATTTTGGTTAAAAAAAACTACTGATGATTCTGTTACTGTAGATGACCAATGTGATGTGCTGTATGAGAATGTAGATGTAGATGAATTGAGTATGGATTTAGTATCTGTGAATGGCAGTTTTGAGGAATCTGTTGCTTCTTTGATGATCACACGAGAAGATTATATTCAGCTGCAACAAAGTGATGAGTCTCAATTGTGTGTAAATGTATCATTGTGAATGGTGTGCTGATGTGTCTGAGATTGACTAATGGTAGAGTGTCCCTTGCAGTTTTTGTTCCGACATGCTTTCAGTTGCAAACATTGTAAGTTCCAGTAAAAAAATGATGCCCTTTGGACTATACACAATGCCCCTACTACTTTTCTCAACTTTTAATGTAACTAGTAATATCTAATTTTTTGTTGATCAGATCACTTGAAACATGTAGTATGTGTGTTGTCACTACTGTCCAGCCATGGATTGACAGTCAAGTCATCTAAATGCTGTTAGTGTTTTGAAAGGTTTGAGTTTTTGTGATTTATGGTAGGCAATAATCTTCTAAGTCGACAAGAATCAAGCAACTCAAGAACTATGCTTGTCCAATCAGTTGCTCTGAGCTTCATTTATTTTTGGGTTTGGCAAGCTACTACTCTCGTTTTATACCAAACTTTGCAGAATATTTAGCATTGCTGACCTAGCATATAACTAAGACTTCACCAAAAACTTTTGAGTAGACTGATAACTTCAGATGCATTCAAATAGTATCATTAATTATTTTGTAGTCATTTTCTTTTGACAATTCCTGATTTGTCTGATAAATGTTATTTGTTTACTGATGCATCTGTGTGTGGAGTTGGTGTTGTTTTGTGTGTTTGAAGGAATGATGTCTGTGTACCTTGTGCATTCTACTCTCGTCAATTGAATGATTGTGAAAGAAGTTATAGTGACCCGGAGCTGGTAGCTCTGGCATTGTTAGCCATTATCGAGCATTTCTCCTATTATTGGTTTATGTACACAATTTGTAGTATATATACTGATCACTAAGCCCTTGTTAATCTGTTTTCTTCAGCAGTTCTAAGCAACAGACTTTGAAGGTGGTGCCTTCATTGTGTCTGACAATCTGTTTGAAATCATGCATGTTGCTGGAAAGATGAATGTCATTGCTGATGCTCTGTCTCGACAGGATGGATCGTGGAGGAATCTTCTCAATCATGGATATCAAGTATGAAGAAGGGAAAGATGTGGTGAAGGTCGCCACATTTCCATTTCTATAATGCTCATTAGACATAGGCAGTCTTGTATTAATTTGACAATTTCGTTATCTATAGACTCATACATTCATTCATTTCATTCTTACTACACAGTTCCCATACACTAAGTATTTCCTGCAATTGGCACATTTAACGTTTGTTTATTGTGCTGTTTTTCAGTCAGTACCATTGGAAAATTCATAGAAACTGCTAAGTAGTCATAGCTACTTCAAACCTGATAAGTGTTAGAATTAGGTCCCATGGTTTGGATTCTGATTATCTCCTACATAGCCTTGAACTGCTGGTGTTGGTCTGATTCAGGTGGCAGTAGCCTGAAGTGACCCTACTATACACCACATTATGTTCTTTACTCATGCTACATTCAGATAACAGTATTACTATTGTAACTGTTAGCAGACTTTGTAAGTCAACTCTGGTTATTGAAATATACACTAAGTGCTGTGGGTGGTCCAATCAACCCATCTAAAGCCTAATAATCTGAGGCTTTGACCTTGACCAGCCTGCCAGAACTCTAGTAGAAGCCTCCTTCTACCATCTCTGATTATCCCCTCAGGCAAACTACCACAATCTCCGCCAACTTTGGGAGTCACAAAAACAATTGGTTATTGTTACTCCACTCAATGCCATAATGGAGTTAGGAAGAACCAGGGATTTATTTTTGTATTAACAATACAATGCATATTAATTCTGTCCATCCTAATCTAGCTAGCTTCATGGGCATCCAGAAGTTAGTCTATTCCTGCAGTAAACTGTAACACTGAAACTACTGTAAAATACGGCCTGTCAGGCCCTCTGCTTCTTGTCTAAGTCTACCCAACAATGCTAAAATTAACGCCTTTTCCATTTAGTTCAAGTTTAAATTGTTATTAAAATTCATGAAAGATAATGGAGAGAGAGTGTGTGAGAGTATGACTGTCCTTAGTCTTATAGACTGCCAATGGGATCTCAAAGAATGTAAAACTGACCAATCACAAAGAAGGAAGGAAACTGTAAACTAACTAATAAAAAATGAAAACCAGTGGACACACCCCTTCCCTCCTCACACTTGACCTTCAGTTACTTCATATAAACATTGGCTGGTGGTGGCTAGTGGTTGCCATGGAGATTGTTTACATGCTAGTGTTGAGGTACTTGATGTATCCAATATGCAGTTGTCCACTAAACCATCTACACCAACACCATGGAACATGATGAAGTCTACTACAATAGACGATACCTGGTACCTCATGGGGGGATGGTGTGAGTATGGAATTGGAGTCCTGATGTCTATAGTGTATTTCTGGAGGCTCTTGTTTCACACTCCTCATCAGACGGTTCCAACATATGGAACAAACTACCTTCACTCAACTGTACACAATCCTGTCCACTCAACATTGGAGGATCTCTACTGGCAGTCGGTGGTTGGGATAAGAAGAGTAAGAAGTCAGTGTCCACCATCTTTCGCTATGTCCCTGAGACTAATACCTGGGTCCAGGCTGGACAACTACCACATACAGTATGTGCGTGAACCTGTATCATGACATCAGACAAGGTTCATGTTATGGGAGGACATGATGGGAATAGCAGACTTAATAAACTGTTCACTTCTACTCTTCACTAATTTTTTTTTTGTTTTTATGGAATTGTTTAGTGCAATTTAAATATTATAATTTAAGGTGGTTTCCATGGTTACTGTTTATGTTTTTGGAATAATAAACAGTAAATAATAATATTTACAACATAACTATAGAAGTTTGTTCCAAAATATGTGTGCACCGGGCTTAACTGCGTAGCTAAAATATATTAGTAGCACCATTCTAATGAGGCAATATGGGCCATCTTAATACTATTATTTATTATCTTATCTACAAGTATAAGAAGAGTATAAGAGAACCTCATATGTAGCAAGTATACATCATCCAGCTTATATGTAGCGTATTGGTTTGGTATAGGCTATAACTACAGTATAAGTTCTAATCCTAAATATAAGCATGTAACTAAATAGTATACTTATGTCATGGATTTGTACAAAATTTAATAGCAATTATGATTTCATTAAGTATCAATATCGTTATCGTTTAGATGATCCCAAAATGGATTTAATTGTTTGAAATACTATTTAATTGTTTAAAAGTTTATTTTCAGCCAACATCCTTTACATCTTCGAGACGCTTCACTCTGTATGGGAAACCAACAACACCTTTGTTTCAGCTCTTTTTGATAGTAAGCTTCCAGTTGAAAATTCAATTAATCAATAGAATTTTTTTCAGGAGTCCAACTTGTACAAGGTGTAGATGTACAAATATAATTATCATTTTCATCCACCTCCCCGACATCATTTCTACATGAAACTTTCTCATTACTTTGTATGCACAAAATAACAATATATAGCATGAAATATGCTATATTAATAATAGTAAATGAACATATCTATATTTAATTATTCAAAGTAGAGTTGAGGCCCTACTCATACCTTCCATTGGGAGGGACACGTGACCCGTTATGGGCAGTTTGAGACAAGACAAGACAAAAAAATCTTAGCATGTGTATATGTGATGTACGCATACCACTTGGAAGTGTAGAGGTAGTTATAATATTAACCTATCCTATCCTATTTAATTATAGTATTGTTTTCTTTTTTTATAGGCTATGAAAGTCGATGATGCTTTCTATCAAGTTCTGACCCTTCACACAAACTGGATTGAAACTTTCTCACTTAAAAGGGTCTGGAAAAAAAGCGAGGAAAAATGTGAACAAATCTTAGTTGTCGCCGGGGAATCAACCCAGGAGCCAGGACCACTGGCTTTAGCCACCAGTGCTCTAACCACTGAGCTACGACAACCCACGACTTCCAAGACATTCACATTTTACCTTTATACTGTTGAGTAGTACTGCTTGCTGCAGTCTCGTACTCAACAGACAACACATTATGTGCCGTCAGAACACCTTTTCGGTGTCGACTGGAAACACCTCCCATTCCGGAGAGGAGCCTTAGTTAGTGGATTGAAAATGCTTCATATCATCACAATTATTATGAAATTAACCCATGAGAGACATTTCCAACTCAGAATGTGACTTGCTGATATTACATTTGTACCATTGTCAGTTGTAATAGGAATTAGAGAATCTTGTTTGAATGACTATTGCTCTAGGGTTTGCGTCAATGCCTGCAAAATTAGTATCAGTGTGGTCCTCTGGAAGGAATAAACCTTGCAAGCACTAGGATTCGAACTTCCACTATTTACTATGAAGTGTACAGTCAGACTGATGTAGGGCTCCACTGCGCTGCTCCTCCACTAATTTGTGGTCACACTGCAGGACTTCATAACATTTCTAAAACAGAATCCTTTGTCTTAGAATACAATTATGGTATGGTAATTTTGAGAGAAGTACTTTCTTCCAGGCAATTCATATCTAGCGTCTAAAGTACAGATAAACCGTCTTTTTCTACAGTGTAGAGAGGCCGCATATTTTTAGCTAGACAGTGTGTCACCGCATCGGTAACTGCATGCAGCAATGGTTAGTACAGATATACTAACTACTATCTGCCAAACTTGTTTGTTTAAGAGCTGGTCAAGGCGAACCTTTCTTAGCCCCCTGCTTCTTTACTGAGAGGAACTCAAGTAGATGATTGTGTTGAAGGTGAGAGAATAAACTCGAGGTGTTCCCTCCTTGGAAGCTCACTATGTTTGCACAGCTGAGCTTTCCAACTCAACCTGTAGACTGGGCTCTGCGCCAGTGCTTTCCTCTGTATACCTGAAGTAAGTCCGTACGGCCAATTTGGTTGGGTTTTTCTTGGCTTTCAGCTCCCAGCTAAAACCATAACTTTCAGCGCATTAACTTACTATCACCACTAATTTAAATTAAAAATAATATATAAAAAATAAATCCTGTAGTAAGTTAGCAAGTTTTAGCTGCACCCGCAAAAGCGAACAAACAAACAATGGCCAGAGCTAATTTAAGCTAAAAAATATGAAAGTACGTACTTACCTCAGCTTCTCCCAAGTAATGTTGGCTTCCTTGTTCAGCCATTGTGACTACCGGTGGCACTTGATAACTAACACGCAGCATTTAGCAAGCCCTCCAAAAACCGAAGTTTTTGAAATTACATCTGGTAAAGAGTCGTTGATGCCATTGTAACCAGTTGCAGTTACATTTTGGGACTTGAAAAACAAGTATTTTTGTGGGAATCCTCTCACAATTTGGAGCCTAAGTTAGACTAGCTTAATGCTGTAGTATCAGAAGAAACTGGGGTCAAACCTAAAAACTTTATTTTTGGGAGAAAAAAGATCCAGTACATATATTTAAGGGGCATATGTACAATCCTTTGAAATATATACATCGAATATATACTCGATTTACAATTGTACCCACCCCTAATGCTGTCTCGCTCGCTTGCCAACTGTGGTGTGCTTTAGAACAAATATCAAGCAAGACTGTAGTAGGAACTAAAAAGACACTAGATTATTCTTAAATCTGATAGAGGTTGAATTTTACTATCCCACACTTAGTAAGTACAGTATTCATCTTAAGGATACAATTATAATGCCATAAACAATTCACAATTCATACTAGCTAACAACTACATACACTCTTACCTCAATATTCTGGATTAATGGTATAGTTTGCAAATTTAGCTGTTCTTGCTAGGTGAGTAGTACAGGTAGCTCTTGATAACTGGTTCTGTTTTCTTGTGAAATACGAGTATACAACCGCTGACTGTTATTTATTAACTAACAAATTTAAAATTATTTTCTTACCTCAATGAACAGTAGCTTCCGTAGTATCAATATAAGCGATCCTGACTGTCCAAATGACCAAACAAAAAGCATTCCAGTTAATACCTTTGCTTTTATTTAACCAGCAGATAACAAAAATTATTGTGAGAGAGTGGACCAAAGCATGAAACTTGGTATGCAGGTTCAGTTTGGCATATATAACAGTATCAGATAGGGTGCCAAAACAAATTGTTTAACTAACTAAACAAATTGTTTAATTATGTAAAAGAGCTCAATATAAGTTGTTTATTACAATGTATTGTGGTTTAATACTTTAATGTTAATGATTAGGAGTCACCTGATATTACAGGCAGCTAGACTATTTAATAGAACTGGCTACCCTGATAGCTAGCCAGGTGTAGCAAGTTTTAGAGAATATACAGTGTTCAAGTTACAATTAGTGAATCGGATGGAAATGTGTGCAATTGAATGAATGTGTATGTTTGTGTGTGAGTTCTATATGCAAGTTTGTTCTGAAGGTGTGGTTATTTCACCACACAGAACGTGAGATCATTGTGTGGTGAGGCACAGCCCCTGGGAATGTTAGTTGGTGTTGGACAATTTCTGCAACATGTGAGTTGTACTTGGGAGGTGTGAAGGTGTAGTTATAATTTAATTAGTGGCCCCTCCAGAATGGCTGCCACTAATTCAATTATGACTTCACCTTCACACCTCCCAAGTACAACTCACATGTCACAGAAATTGTCCAACACCAACTAACATTCCCAGGGTCTGTGACCCACCACACAATGATCTCATGTTCTGTATCATCTGTTTATACAAAGTTCCTTATTCAGTCACCCTCATTCAGTTCAGTAACCACTAGAAGGCTCCACAAGCCTGAATATTATGGTTTTATTCTACTGAAATATATTCTCTGAAACTTGCTACACCTGGCTAGCTATCAGGGTAGCTAGTTCTATTAAATAGTCTAGCTCGATTAAATAGTGGCCCCTCCAGAAGGAGCTGCCTATAGATATCTGGAAATTCCATTGGAGGATGCAGACCATGGCTAGAAGATCAGGCTGGTCTCGAACCTTTAGAAAAAATTCTAGGTTACAACAGTATTTAGACAAGGTCGTACCTACAGGAAAGACCCTTGGAACAGGTTCATATGGCTCAGTATTAGAAGTAAGTGGAGAGTTCTAATCTTATAAATACAATTCCAAGATGAAATCTTGGGGTGTTTTTAATTCTTTACTATAATTTTTAGCGTATAAATAAATATTTTGTGAGTTGATGAAATCATTGTTGTGATCATCAAAATTAATTTTTTGACATTCTCTTTTTTTTTTCCATTTTCTTTGTGTTTGACAAGTTGAATAATATTTGCTATGTCAATTTTTTTTGCCATACTATACATTTATATATTGTTTGTTTTAAATGTTGTGTTTTATTTGATGTGTTATTTACTAGATTTCTGAAAATAGATTAGAAACAGAAAATAAAGAATTGACTGAAGAAAATACAAAGCTAGAAAGTGAAGAGAAACATCAATTGGAGACAAGTGTCATGCAAGTACAGGCAGAAAACAATCAACTGAGAACCGAGGTCAATCAACAGAAGACTGAGAGCAATCAACTGAAGAATGAGATCAATCAACTGAAGAGCCAGATAGCAGTTGAAAGAATCCAGTTAGAATTTCATCACAACGAAGAAAAGCTTCATCTAGAATCTCACCATCAAAGGGAGAAACAAATTATCCAATCTGAAGTGGAGCGACTAACAAAGGAACTGGAGCATACCACCAGAGTGTCTATTAGCAAGAAATTATTAGTAAGTATTTTGCATTCATATAAAGTGTCTTCGTATATTTTATCAAGAGCACTGACTACTCTAGGTCTAATAAATTTTAATGATAAAGTGTAAGATGGATTGGTAATGTCATCTTAATCTGAGAATTGAGTTTAAAGATTAAAAGTAGACTCACTAGAATAGTCAAGATTTTTTGACTACTCTTCTAGCTATATATATATATATAATATATTATAATATATATAATACTTATAGCACGAGTCAGAGTACAATATGGGAAAATATTTTACGAGCACGCAAAATATTTTCACGAGCCAAAGGCGAGTAAAAATGTGGAGTGAGAGTAAAATATCATTCCCATATTGTACGACGAGTGTGATAAGTGATTTATTGCTTCTTTGAAATTTTTCTCAACCGGTTACAATACAATTTTCATTGATTTTACTCGCTACGCGCGCGCTACAAGTAGCGTACAATATAAACCGTACAATAAGGGAGAATACAGAACGCTCCCGTGATGCGGAAATATTCAAGTTAAAATATCAAAGCTGCAATAAATATATATATAATATACAATATATATATATAAATATAATATATATATACTCCATGTTAGATAACTTCACTTTTATGGCCAGCTTACCAGTATTCTAGGTTTTATGGTTTAGCTAAATAAATTAATCTACACTGACTCACTACTACTGTTATTCTAAATAGAAATAAGTGAAATTGTGATAACTGCAGTATAGCTAGCTGTATAAAGTTGGTACATTATGAAATGAATGAGTAAAACTTTCAGTCTTTAATATGATTGATTGTAGCTAACTAATCTTTCAGTGAAAACCTTGAACATCCTATAAAAATGTTCACTGAAGTGAAAAAAAAACATGCAGCTGAAAACAGTTCAATTGTGAGAAACCTTACCAAACATTTGGGGGAAATGTTGATTACAGTTTTAAAGAATTTTAATATGCTCGGCAGTAGATCCACATTCTCTTTCCTTCACATTCGTAGGTCGGCTGGTAATAATAATACAATTTTTGTTAATTCTAATGCAGTATGATTGTTGAGTTGCTCAAGAAGAGAATCCATTTAGCATTATTTTCAATATAACTTGCTGCCTCTGAGCCTGACTGACAGCTCTCCCAGTATTTCAAAATTTCATTTTTTCATTTTGGAAATACAATAAGAGTGGCCAATTAATCCAGCTGCTTTAATCAAGTAATGAAGATGTACCTCATAACCATTATTGTAAAAGAAAAAGAGTAAAGGAAAAGCACTATTGATTTTCTTTATAATTAAGGATTATATGAACTGATTATTCCCTTTTTTATTCTCCTCAATAATATAAGAGACATCCCCTTTTTGCAAAACTACAATCTATAATCTTAAAATATGGACATAATAAATAAAATATGAACTAAGTAGAGACGGTTAGTTTTACAAACTCCGGAGGTGAACTTGAGACAGTCTAGGAACAACCTACATACCTTCCAGACCCTTGTAAAGTAGTTCTATCTTGAGCATGGGACAGTATTCACACGTGGCTGGAGGCATCCTCAGGGATAATGCATGCACCAAATGCTGCCTTAAAGGAATCCAGAACTTTGACAGCCTGAAGAAGAAGGGTAAGTGATAATGAGATAAACAGTCTGACTCCTGTAATTCTTACCAATCGAGTGTTCCTGGATACAATCAAGTAACAAACATGGCAGTTTCCCCTTTCTCTGCTCGTGAACGCCAAATATTCACCTTCTTTCTTACCCTACGCACACACACACACACACACATGCACACACACACACACTGTAACTACTTAGTATTGAATAGCTGAGGTTGAATAGATGGAGATTACGACTGGCTAATTACTTCACCTACAGTCAGATATTAGTGTCAGTGACACACCCTCTTTCTCTAATACCTGCACAGCAAGCAATAGTCTTAATACACTTCTTGAAGAAGATGTTGTTGCTTTCTTCTGCCACAGCACGTGCACTCCACAGAAGCTGAGCTGAACTTTAGCATTGACTCTCTCATTCTCCACCTGCTGTTGATCCAGGTCATTGATACTGGTAGGACTCGACAAGGCCTGGAACTCACTCGATTCCTGCAAACTTCCTAACTCTGGTATCGTGTCAAAATCTGGAGTCCTGGGAGCTGCAGCACTGAGGTCACCTTCCTCCTTGCTCCTCCTCCGACCTAATGTAAGTCCTGCTTGCATCTACAAAGTAAGAACTAGGAACACTTTTAGAGAGCAAGTCTTGAGGTGCTGCTCTCTCCCTCTCACTAGCTCCTTTCCTACAGTGCTCTGCTGTTTGTCCACATCCTTCATGCCACCATTGACCACACCCTCACCATCAACAGGGCCAGCTCTTCCTTGAGACGACTTCCTGCTATTGGGCGGGGATGGCTTGCTGCTCTTCCCGAGGAGGCGTGACCCAATACTCCTCTTCACTCCAAGCCTGCTCTGTGAGGTGACAGTTCTAGCAGTGAGAGAATCTTTCACCTTGGTGACCAGCATAACCATTATCTCTACTTGATCATTGCCCGTGTTCACTAATGTTGGAATCCTGTACTTGCCAAGGAACATGAGCTTATATGTGTCTCCCTGAACTGGAAGTTTCCCGCCACTCAGAGTCCACAGCTCGTGCTCCGCCCAGAAACATGACATCGGCAGTGGAGCAAGTCTTGAGGGAGTCCTCTCCCTTGGCTGGATCAGGAGGTGGGTGGGCAGAGTCAGTGATGGCAGCCTGCAGCAGAATCTCCTCCTTAGCATGCTGCTTGAAGTGCACCATGATTTTAGATGCCTAACACATGCACACACACACACACACACACACACAAACAAACACAATTAGAAGCAAACATTTGTATTGTAATTTGAGTACTAGAAGGAAGAGGTGCAGAGAGAGGAGAAAAAGAGGAGTGAAATGTTTTTGCTGTTTGATGAGTTGCCTTGTCAGTCTGTGACTGCATTCATGTGCTTATTCTCACTCACTTCACCATAGCTGAAGGCCTGGAACACGTGGCAAACATACACATCTTTCTCCTGGCGGGTAATGTAGGCAAAAGAAATGCCATCCATGGCCAGGCAGTATTGCAGGATATTGCCATACAAGTGACGGAACAGCTCCTTCCCATTATTAGCCACAAAACTTACATAATACTGGCCTAGATATCACACACACACACACACACACACACGCACACACACACTCTAATATAATACAATCTATTTTGACTGTGGTGAACTGTTCACTATCGGCTTGTTAGAAACAGAAAAATACACTAGTAGTAGGGACAGATAAAACATGGACTAGTACTAGGGACAGATAAGAACATGGACTAGTTCTAGGGACAGATAAGAACATGGACATGGACTGGTACTAGGGACCGATAAGAACATGGACTAGTACTAGGGACAGATAAGAACATGGACTAGTTCTAGGGACAGATAAGAACATGGACATGGACTAGTACTAGGGACAGAGAAGAACATGGACATGGACTAGTACTTAAGAACATGAACTAGTTCTAGGGACAGATAAGAACATGGACATGAACTAGTACTAGGGACCGATAAGAACATGGACTAGTACTAGGGACAGATAAGAACATGGACATGGACTAGTACTAGGGACAGATAAGAACATGAACTAGTATTAGGAATAGATAAGGACATGGACATGGACTAGTACTAAGGACAGATAAAAACATGGACTAGTACTAGGGATAGATAAGGATATGAACTAGTACTAGGGATAGATAAGGACATGGACTAGTCCTAGGAATTTATAAGAACATGGACTAGTACTAGGGACAGACAAGAACATGGACTAGTATTAAGGACAGATAAGAACTACTAGGGACAGATAAGAACATGGACTAGTACTAGGGATAGATAAGGACATGGACTAATACTAGGGATAGATAAGAACATGGACATGGACTAGTACTAGGGACAGATAAGAACATGGACTAGTTTTAGGAATAGATAAGGACATGGACATGGACTAGTACTAGGGACAGATAAGAACATGGACTAGTACTAGGGATAGATAAGGACATGGACTTGTACTAGGGACAGATAAGAACATGGACTAGTATTAGGGACAGATAAGAACATGGACTAGTACTAGGGACAGATAAGGACATGGACTAGTACTAGGGATAGATAAGGCCATGGACTAGTACTAGGAATAGATAAGGACATGAACTAGTACTAGGAATATATAATAGTACTAGGGAGAGATAAGGACATGGACCAGTACTAGGGATAGATAAGAATGTGGACTAGTACTAAGGATAGATAAAGACATGGACTAGTACTAGGGATAGATAAACTAGGGATAGATAAGAACGTGGACTAGTACTAGGGATATATTAGAATGTGGACTAGTATTAAGGACAGATAAGAACATGGACTAGTACTAGGGATAGATAAGGACATGGACTAGTACTAAGGACAGATAAGAGCATGGACATGGACTAGTGTTAGGGACAGATAAGAATATGGACTAGTACTAGGGATAGATAAGGACATGGACTAGTACTAGAGACAGATAAGAACATGGACATGGACTAGTTCTAGGGACAGACAAGAACATGGACTAGTATTAGGTATAGATAAGGTCATGGACATGGACTAGTACTAGGGACAGATAAGAACATGGACTAGTATTAGGGACAGATAAGAACATGGACTAGTACTAGGGATAGATAAGGACATGGACTAGTATTAGGGACAGATAAATACATGGACTAGGATTAGGGAACATACAAAAACATGGACTAGTACTTGGGACAGATAAGGACATGGACTAGTACTAGGGATAGATAAGGACATGGACTAGTACTAGGGATAGATGATAGTACTAGGGATAGATAAGGACATCGACTTGTACTAGGAATAGGTAAGAACGTGGACTAGTACTGGGGATAGATAAGAACGTGGACTAGTACTAAGGATTGATAAGGACATGGAAAAGTACTAGGGATAGATAAGGACGTGACTAGTCCTAAGGATAGAAGATAAGGACATGGACTAGTACTAGGATAGATAAGGATGTGGGCTAGTACTAGGATAGATAAGGACATGGACTAGTACTAAGGATCGCAGATTTATTGTCTTCTTTCTGCTACAGTGGATGCAGCTAACACATTCCTCTAATTTTTTTACATTTTTTTAATTTACTGCAGAATTCTGAAATTAGTACTTTTTTATACTACACGAGAATTACAAACCCCAACAACTGTTAAACTTCAAACTCAACCTAGTTTCAGTTCCCATGGTTACTGACGAACCCTAACAATTGATGGACATCTGACTTGACCTAGACTTGATGTTTGCTGTAAACACACATCACATGAACCATGTCAGTGGAATACATGCTGTCATGTCATGTGCATGTCAGTCACAGTGCCAGCTTCATGTTCATATTGTACATGCCAGTCTTCTGTTTATCAACACAGTTAGCAACTTAAATAACCCATTCAAAAGAGCTTTGCTCAATACCAACAGTAGAGACAACACTTCCATGTACTAGTTCAGCGAAGCGAGCAAAGTGAGCGGAACTGACTTATTAATCAGTCCGCGATATATAATTATATATATATTTTTTGTTAGATCTAGGAATTGTTTTTGTTCTTGCATGGGCGTATGTGTGCACATTTTCTCCTACGCGCTTGCGCGGGCCGGGTAACCTACTTAGCAACATTTTGTTTACCCGCCGTACGAAGTAGCGATGCCCAGTGAAACAAATTCTGCGAAAGAGAGACAAAACGTTAGAAACGCTCGGTCAAGAGCTTTGAGGGCGTTAGAAACTCCAGAAGAAAAATTAGTAAGGAGAGAGATAAGAAATGAAAAAGACAGGGCAAGGAGAAGGAGAGCTAAAATGAAACAGAAAAAGCAAAGTAAAGAATCTTTCTTTTTGAAAAGCCATAAAATGTTCCTAATTTATTTATTAGACTATTCCTCATCATAGAAAAAAGCTACCACTATTGTTTTCTCACTTTGACAGTATTTTGTAGCCACACCAAGCATGCATGGAATAGCTGCAATTACAGGGAACAACATGCATCGCTTGCTTCGCTATTTTGTGCTATTAGAGCGCATCACACTAGTAGATGGCTGGTTATAATTAATAGCCCCTAATCATTCAGATTGGAAGATTGCATTATATGGAGTGGTTCTGGACGGCTACATGTATCTAGTAGAGAGCTTTTCTATACTATGTGGGAGCTACTTTTGATAGCCAAGTGTTTCCTGGAGATAACCATATGAACTTCATCTCCTCCACCTTCAACTTGAGCTCCTCTGTAGTCCATGGCATGATAGAAGACGTGCATCATCCGTCCTGTCCCAGGTAGTGCACATTAAACAGACTTTGACTGCCTGCACTGATAGAAGCGGGATTGGAGCCGCAGTTGAAGCTGTCATTGTCAGAGCGCACGGAATTATCTAATACTTCGACGAGTACTACCAGCAAATCAGCATCATAGGCAAACAACAGCAACGAAGACAGTTCATACGAAACTGATGCAGCCAGTATGGTGTGCAACTTCTAGAACATACATGGTTATGGGTGGAGTCACTAGCATAAAAAATACATATTGGGTAAGGTGTTTAGACTTCCACAGCCTAAATTGTAATAGTTGAACTGAATATTCTGACTTTCAGTTGATGAAACTACGTAACTTCTAAATGTCTAAAAAAGTTGTAAATAATTACACAGCCAATATGGAATTACAGGGAGACTGGCAGTGTGTCCGTTGCATGACTATAAATGAACCAGAATTAGTAAACTGCACTTCTTGCTTCGCCAGACAAACTGGAGCCCCTAAACTAACTGAAGAATTGGGACATGTAACCTCTTCTGATAAGCAAACATCCTTTATGGATAGAATTAAGAGCTGGTAATAGTTGAACTGAATATTCTGACTTTCATCCAACAAAACTTGTATTAAATGTGGAATAAAGATAACTGCCACAGGCATGAGTAGCACACAGTTGTGCTCCAAGTGTGGGCCCCAACAAGTCACCAGTAACCTTAGTAATGGCTCTGGTAGTAATGACGAGTTTGAAATTGTGTCTTCATCTGAATTTGGTACTAAACCTTCAAGTAATACATTCCCTTCACTTTCCGTGCAGACAGTCTCTCACAGTGACAAAGCCAGACATCAACCTTTTGGTCATGACAATGACAGAAGGTATACAGAGTTTGCTACAGACACCAGTCATAACAATTTCTCTGTGCCGGCCCTGGATAACAACCCTTTACCTAATAATGTTGTACCCAATCAGTGGATAAAAAATTCCAAGATTTCCAAGGAGACAGTTTTTGTTGGGAGTGTTCATTCTGTGGTGTGTTCAACTACACCATACCCCAGTACTACAAGTGTTATGTATGTGGGATTGGAGATTGCCCAGCAGAGCTCCTGCACTTTGTGAACACATATTCTCCTTGCACAGAAGCAGACAACGCTTTTAGCTTAACAGGGCTGTACCTGGGACCTATGGGGACAACCAGTTGCCACACGACAATAGGTGGCTTCATAGCCACGGCGAAGTTCCCATATCACATGACAACAATGTTGATGTGTTATCACATAAATCACGTAAGAATGTTGATGGTTCGATGCCTTGTAACGATCGTTATAGCAGTGCTAGCACCCAGTTATCACCGAGTTTTGGCCTTGTTCCTGGAGACATCAGCCCAGCCAGACTTCCCATTTCATCGTCAGGGAGCTCTTCAGGGCAATGGCACACAGGAGGAAGAATCCCGTGCTATATCCTGGAGCTATCATGGAAGGAACATTGCAACACAGGACAAATCAGTTGGCAGCTCCTGCTTCACAGCTTTGATGCTAGCCTGTCCACTGGCCTCACAACTGTGCTACGGGATCGCATGAGATGTAAAGAGATGAGTTTGTGGAACGATGCCAGTGGTAATTGGTATGCTAAGGAAGACGCCTTGCGGAGGAGTCAGGACTGTAGGCGTGCCCGACCAGCCACCTTGCAGCATTACTTAGTGGGACACCATAGGCAGTGGAGCATTGAAGGATTCCACTCTCCTCTCTGCGATTGTCAATATACATCCTCCATAGTAGCCAAGAAAATGGACGACAGGTTAATGGCAAAGCATACTTACCAGCAGATCAGGTCCTATCGCCTACAGGTAGGTACAAGTTCAGGACAGACAGCATGCATGTGGCATGTGGATAGGTTGATTATTGCACATGAAGAGAATAAACTATTACCAGCCAAATGTTGTTAGCATTTAACCACAAAAACTATTAAAAAAAAAGGACTCTTGTTGTTGTTTTTTGTTTTATTTTTTGTTTGTTTGTTTGTTTGTTGTTCTTTTTTGGTGGGGGAGGGGGGGTCAGGTAATTCTAGTTAATGCATGCATGAACTCACTCTCATGGCCTAGCTGTTATTTACATGCAGTTTTGTTGACATTTAGCTGATTTGTTTTGTCAGTAATTAGTGTTTAGTATATCCTAATGTTGTTGACCTGGATTGTTATTTCTGTTGTTAGTGTTTCTTATTGTTGACTGCGTCACTTTCAATGTGTACTTGAAGATGGAAGATTGCATCCCACCATATTGACATTTCACTGCAACTATACCTCTTTCTAAGCCAGTCCAGTTTGCAAGTATAGAATGAAGATTAGCTAGCCGAGTTCTTTCTGCCAACAGTTGTTGTTGTTTGTCACTAGAGTCTGTTTGTCCACTTGAACTGTCGACTTTCAGTTTCGATATGACAACATATCTTTAATTAATTTCCGCTACAGTATATTAGTCTATACATCACTGTGTATAGTCCATAGTTGTAGGTTAGTCTATACATCACTGAATACGGTGTGTGTGTGAGTATGTGTGTGTGTGTGTAGCACAGAGAACCATTCACTGATCCAGATTTCCCTCCTACTAGTGGGTCTCTGTATGGAGATGGCTGTACTAGCTCAGTGTTGGAGGACTATCAGTGGTTGAGACCCAGTCAGATCAAGGATTCCAACACAACTCCATGGTCTGTATTCAGGAACCCAGGACCAGAAGATATAACACAAGGAGTACTAGGAAATTGTTGGTAAGAATGGTTTTGAAGTGAGTGACTGGGAGGCTGGATATATTGGCAAGCAAGTAAAGCGAGTGAGACACTATCAGGGGTAAAACAATTTGAAAATCGGTGATTTACAGATGTCATTTGGTACTTTGACCGTCATATTATTGTGTGCTATATGCGGTTGACCTCATCCCTTACACCACTAAACAGATTATTTGGTTTATCGATCTTTACCTGTATCATCCAAAGAAATTGAATTGTTTACCATTTAGAATTCTTTTGTGGGTGCAGTTAAATTAAACTTACAAACTTCAGAGATTATTTTCTATTCAAATTAGTGGCGGTGGTAAGTTAATGTCAGTTATACACCCTACGCAACACTGTTGTTCTTACTTGAAAATCCATTGTCCAATAGTCTAAGCACAAAGATAATTCTTGTATTGGTATGTCCAGTGAACAAGTGTGTGTGTGTGTGTGTTACAACTACTGCTTAGCTAAAGAATAGCACAAAGTAAATGTTTAACTAACAAATAAATATTTTAGCTGTCTTTACACAGCTTTTTAGCTACTACAATAGTAAACATGTCCGTCCAAACAAGTCAAACAGTTGCAGTGAGTGGTTTACTATGGCACTGAAAACCCTTTACCGTATATATTTAATTTAAAATACTCGACCTATTTTATTAGCTGGAGTGTTAGAAGTTTTAATTAATCATACAACAGTATTTAGGTTCTAACTTGGAAGGCTCACTCGCCATTTGTGCTCAAGCACATTTAATACGTTTGTAGGAAGTAGACAGTGAGAGTGAAGCATTAGCTGTCAGTTACTCTTTACCTGATTCCATATCCCTCTGATTGCTAGAGTCACAGGTTGTTTAAATTCAAAAAATACCTTTGCTTTTATTTAACCAGCAACCATGGATAACAAATGATACAACAATAGCCTTATTTAACCAGCAACCATGGGTAACAAATGATACAACAATAGCCTTATTTTAAGCAGGCATGTATATTTTGGGGAAAACGTGGGGGAGCATTGCATGTGGTTAAATTCACATTGAGATTAACAGTAAACAACGAATATGTGACTGGTATAACTTACATGTGAGCTAACCCACTGGCCAGCCTTGAGCTGGAAATGGGCGTGACCTAACCCACTGGCCAGCCTTGAGCTGGAAATGGGCGTGACCTAACCCACTGGCCAGATGTCTGCTGGAAATGGGTGTGAGAGGCTAAACCCACTGGCCAACAACGTGCAGGTAACGGGCATCAGAGAAACCCGCTGGCCCGCAACGTTCCAGAAATGGGCGTACCCGTAATGCTATAGCAATGATACTGACTATGATTGTCAAAGCTCGGTAGCTTATCGAGCGTGACAGTGTCACGGTGTATCAACAATAGGTACCAGAGCTCCCCCGCAATGAATAGTCCAGTGAAAGCTGGATGATACCTGTTTAGGTAAATGGATGAAGGGCTGGGCAAGTGGGTAAAGCAAGAGAAAGCAGCCAAGGAGCTGTGGTAGCTGAATGGAGTACACTGCTAATAACTATGCCTGCGCTAGATCTGCCGACTCACTGTTCCCTTACACTAGCAATAAGCAGTTACAGCATCAAACTAGTCTACCATAATTTTATACCTAGCATATGATAATAGTGATTACCCGCTCCATGATTGCCCGTTAGCCTATGTTTGTGATACCACCACCAACCACAATTTTAATTTTTCAAGTACAAAGGTTTGATGGATATGGAATGGTGTCATCAAATATGATTTAATGTTAAGTGGCAGCAATTAATGAAATGAATGCTCATATAAAATAGAATATAGTATAGTCAGCAAAATATTTAAACATTAAATTCTTGCCCATTCTGTCACACTTTTCCCCATTCTGTCACACTTCTCGCCCATTCTGTCACACTTCTCCCCCATTCTGTCACACTTCTCCCCATTCTGTGTCAATTTCTCCCCCATTTCTGTCATCACTTATCCCCCATTCTGTCACACTTCTCGCCCATTTGTCACACTTCTTCCCCCATTCTGGTCACACTTCTCCCCCATTCTGTCACACTTCTCCCCATTCTGTCACACTTCTCCCCATTCGTCACACTTATCCCCCATTCTGTCACACTTCTTACCCTTCTGTCACACTTCTCCCCCATTTGTCAACACTTCTCCCCCATTTCTGTTCCACACTTCTCCCCCATTCTGCTGTCACACCTTCTTCCCCCATTCTGTCACACTTTCTTCTTACCCGTCTGCCACTTCTCCCTCTCCCCCATTTCGATTTCTGTCACACTTCTCCCCCATTCTGTCACACTTCTCTCCCATTCTGTCACACTTCTTTCCTGAATTCCTGTTTAGTGTTGTTTTTATTGATTGCAGGGTATTGAGTGCTTTGTCAGTTATAGCTGAGAATAAGGCTTTACTGGAAGATATAATGCTGACTAAGCAATATTGTCCTGAGGTTGGAGCCTATCAAGTGCGGCTGTGTAAAGATGGGACGTGGGTGACGGTGCTGGTGGATGACTTCCTGCCTTGTCGCAAGAATGCTACTCTGGCATACTCTAAGGTGAGTCCTGGGGAGTCTTACCAGTATGTATGTGCTATAGTTGCTGTTTGGAACACTGTAGGCTGGCAGGAAGCAGCTGTGGGTTCCTCTCATTGAGAAGGCTCTAGCTAAGCTCTATGGCAGCTATGAGGCTCTGAACTCTGGAACTGTTCTCTCTGGTCTGTCAACTCTCACTGGTCTACCTTGTGCCAAAATTATGTTGAACAATAGGAGCAAGGCAACCCCATCTGTGTACTTCCCAGAGGGCCAGGCCAATGGTAAGACAGCCTGTCACTGGATCACAGGCCATTAGAGACAACTGGACAGACATATGGTATACAGTTTTATAGCTGTAGCTATGGTGTGTACAGCTATAGCTATGGTGTATACAGCTATAGCTATGGTGTGTACAGCTATAGCTATGGTGTGTGCAACAATAATTATGGTGTGTACAGCTATAGCTATGGTATGTACAGCTATAGCTATGGTGTGTGCTGCTATAGCTATAATATAGCTATGGTGTGTACATCTATAGCTATGGTGTGTGCAACTATAGTTATGGTGTGTACAGATATAGCTATGGTGTGTGCAGCTATAGCTATGGTATCGTTATGGTGTGTACAGCTATAGTTATGTTGTGTGCAGCTACAGCTATGGTGGTATGTACAGCTATAGTTATGGTGTGTACAGCTATAGCTATGATGTGTACAGCTATAGCTATGGTGCGTACAGCTATAGCTATGGTGATTAGATGAGTATAGTATTCTAATGTAGGATATGATTTGAAGCTAGAAGATAGCAGTGTGGATAGAGACTTGATTTGGGCTCAACTCATCAGCTACAGAGAGTCTCAGTGAGTACAACTCTCACTATGTACAATAAAGTCATATGTGGGTGTGGTCAACTTATAGATGTCCTATGGGAGCCTCTTGTGGAGGTCATGTGACAGCAGACTACAAGATGGTGGGGCTAGAAGAAAACCACGCCTACTCCATACTGGATGTATTGACCCTGGCTATGTATGATGACACACAGGTTCAGTTGTTACGTCTACGCAACCCATGGGGGCGGAGCACATGGCAGGGACACTGGTCCAAGAATGACTTGGTCTGGGAACGCAACAACTGGCTCAAAGACGTCCTCCATTACAATACAGAGGAACAAGGATTCTTTTGGATGGAATTCTCAGACTTCCTTCAGTATGTCATGATGTAATACGTTAGTCAGGGGTACATAAGTTTGTGTGTGTGTTTGTGTGTAGGTATTTCTGGGAGGTGGATGTTAGCAAATATCGCACAGGATGGTGTTCTACAAGGATGGAGGGTGAACTATTATTGCCTTATGCAGCTAACAGACTCCATCTTCTAGCTTTCAGTCTGACTGTCACTACAGAAGTGGACATCAGTATCTACCAGCATAGCAACAGGTCAGCCAGTATAGTAACAGGTCAGCCAGCATACCAACAGCTCAGCTAGCATACCAACAGGTCAGCCAGCATAGCAACAGGTCAGCACACATAGCAACAGGTCAGCCAGCATAGCAACAGGTCAGTCAGCATAGCAACAAGTCAACACATAACACACTGTTGATATAGCAAGAAGTCTTATAACCAAGTCCCAGTAGGGCCACTAGTTCTATTATAGCCAAGATGCGTGAATGTGTGTGTGTTTTTATACAGAGGTGACTCCGCCTCCAAGCAAGTTGATCTAGGAGTGATTGTTGTGAAGTGTAGCTGTGACTTTGACCAAGTGGGCGAAGCTTCATTACCACTTCCTTCCTCAGTAGTATTGGCCAGTGGCAGTCAACAGCAAAATATTGTCACATGTTCAGGCTTCTTAGAACCGGGCCATTATGCCATCATGCCATTATCTTTCAGCCAGTGTAACCACACCCCTTTTGTCACACCCCCACCTCGTCCCTATGTGGTGGCACTGTATTCGGGTTGTGAAGTGTCGTACCAGCCCAACTCTCCCACCAGACCAGGCTTCCTCACCCAGGCAATGCTCCTCATGGCATGCAACAGTAGCAGTGGCAGGATAATGGGAAAGGTGTGACATGAATTACTGGAACTAACTAACTAACTAACTAACTAACTGTGGTATTATGTTCAGCTAAATTAATGTGTGTGTGTGTGTGTGTGTGTGTGTGTGTGTGCAGCCTTTCCCCCACATGGCGGTGAGGGAGGTGTGTCTAGGCAGTGGCTGTCATATTTTGGTGGCAGATAATGGAGACAAGCGAAACCATTTCATTGTGTCCTGTGATATCAGTGACTCCCGCAATATCATATCTACGCATGGGTGTGGTCGACTGGGCATGAATATATCCGACTCTATACCACCTAAATATAGGTACTGTTACAACACTAGTATATGACCTACACATAGGTACTGGTACAACACTAGTGTATGAGCTACACATAGGTACTGGTATGACACTAGTGTATGAGCTACATTTACAGCAAATTACAATTTTTTCCTTCTTATTTCTAGGCAGGTACTTTTGGTGTTACTTCAAGAGAAGGAGGAGCTGCAGTACAAGATATTAATGCAAGTTTTCCAGTTCTACATGTCTAAATACAACACAGCCAACAAAAGGGGGGCATTGCACAGCCCCCCTCTTCACTCAGGCAATGAAGTACTACATTTACCACACCTCACTGCATGAAGACTGGACTGGTATGGATATCACATCATGTCATGTGACACTGCACAATGTCACATGACTTCACACAGGTCATCATTTCCTGTGGTTTTAAATTCAATAATTTTTCATTCATTTAAAATTGTAATTTAAAAATATAATTGAAAGAATAAATTGTGCTGCTGTTTGAGTGAGTGAGGGAGTAGGTGGAGCTAGAAGCCATGCTTTATTTGTGTGTCTCTGCATGTGGCAGCAGACTGAGCCCACTGCTTCAACAACTTCAGCTCATTCTCTTTGGCCTACACACACACACACACACACACAAGTGGAACCTCCTAATTGAGTTTCACTAATTGAGAGGAGTTGATAGCATCCACCAAATTAAAGGTATTTACTGGCATCTGTAAACGTGACTAAACTTGACCACACCTACCAATCTATTATTGCACTCACAAGATGGGACAGGAAAGACAGCTGATGTATTCTCTTTTGCTGAGCTGTTGGCTTGCTTCCATCAGGCAATGACAGGCGGGGTATATGGCACAGACAAGAACATGACTCAGTAACTTACAGCGTTGTACATCTTCTCTACTGATTCTTCAGTGAAATTCTTGTGATATGTTTCCATGCCAACCTTAACATCAATGATGCCAATGGTCAAACTCACATTAATATTTTATAACCATCATTCAGTACTACAAGTTAACAGTGCTGTACTGCTGAATCTTGTGAATACCAGAATAATTCTTGGGACACAGTAGGTAGAATCGACTGATTTTAATCCAGTCTCTTTAGAAGAACGTCCCATCAGTTTGCGTTTTCCATCTGCTGTACATTATCTGCCGTAAGAAACATAAATATAATTGAAAACAGACAAGATGAGCTGTACAGCGCCAGAAAAACTCCATAAACTTCACTAAATTTCTTTCTTACAATAGTTACAGTATTAATGCGCACCTGTGCTACCGCCCCTTTTTCACGTGCAACGTTGAAGTTTGCACGCTTAATTGACTTGATTCACATGACTAAATTGCTTATATTGCTCAGAATTTAAAAATATTAGGAGCCAATGTTAGGAGCATATTATAGCTAGGCTGCATTTATACCACCCTGAAACTGGTTTTTGCCCCCTTGATGGTTACATATGCCAGAAAATTATTATAAACTTTATGGAAATGAAAAATCCCACTGAAATTTCAAAAATGTGTACTGGCAAATTTCTACTCTTTTTTGTACCAAACTTTGCAGAATATTATGCATTACTGACCGAGCATATAGCTAAGATTTCACTAAAAACTTTTGAATGGACAGATAACATGACTGATGTATTCAAATATTATCATTAATTATTTGTAATCATTCTCTTTTGACACTTTCTGATTTGTCTGACAAATATTATTTGTTTACTAATGCATGTGTGTGTGGAGTTGGTGTTGTTTTGTGTGTTTGTTGGAATAATGTCTGGATACCTTGTGCGTTCTGCTCTCGTCAATTGAATGATGGTGAAAGAAGTTATAGAGCAATAGAGCTGGAAGCTCAGGTTAGCTATTATCGAGCATTTCTCCTATTGTTTGATTATGTACACAATTTGTAGTGTATACTGATCACAATGCCTTAGTTAGTCTTTTTTCTTCAGCAGTTCTAGACAATCGACGGAGGTGGTGCCTTCATTGGTCTGACTGTCAGCTTGAAATCATGCATGTTGCTGGATTGATGAATGTCATTGCTGATGCTCTGTCTTGACAGGATCGATCGTGGAGGAATCTTCTCAATCATAGATATCAAGTTTGAAAGGATGGGGAGATGTGGTGAAAGTCACCTCATTTCCATTCATATTCTCATTATACATTGATAGTCTTGTAAATTTGACAATTTCATTATCTATATAGAGTCATACACTCATACATTTCACTCACTACTTTCATCTTTCTACACAATTCCCATACAGTAAGTAAATCCTGCAATTGGCACATTAACCTTTGCTTTTTGTGCTGTTTTTTGGTCAGTACCATTGGAAAATTCATTACTGATAACTTCTGGGAAACCTGATAAGTGTTAGAATTAGGTCCTAGGGTTTGGATTCGGAGTATCTCCCACATAGCCTTGAACTGCTGGTGTTGTTCTGATTCTGGAGGCAGTAACCTGAAGTGACCCTACTATATACCACATTATGTTCTTTACTCATGCTACATTCAGATAACAGTATTACTATATTAATTTTAGCATTGTTGGGTAGACCTAAACAAGAAACAGAGGACCAGACAGGCCGTAGTTTACAGTAGATTCAGTGTTACAGTTTACTGCTGGAATAGACTAACTTCTGTATGCCCATGAAGCTAGCTAGATTAGGATGGACAGAAATGATATGCATTGTATTATTAATACAAAAATAAATCCCCGGTTCTTCCTAACTCCATTAAGGCATTGAGTAGAGTAACAACAACCAATTGTTTTGTGTCTCCCAAAGTTAGTAGATTGTGGTAGTTTGACTGAGGGGTTGATCAGAGATAGTAGAAGGAGGCTGCCACTAGAGTTCTGGCAGGCTGGTGAATGTCCAAGCCAAAGATTATTAGGCTTTAGATGGGTTGATTGGACCACCCACAGCACTTAGTGTATATTTCAATAACCAGAGTTGTCTTACAAAGTTTACTAACAGTACAATTTACATGGGGGACAAAATTCACTACTACACCGGAAATTACTACACGCATGGGATTACCGCTACTTGTCCACAGTGAAACGGTTGTGTGTGAGATGTGGACATAAATAAAACTGTACTGGAGGAATGCAGAAATTGCAGGCTCAAGGGTATTGACACTCACACCTTAGGCATAATGTGCAGCTAAATGTTAGGGAGAGTGGGGACCATACACCTCAACAGTATTAACTTATTGTCAGACATTTATTCTGAATGTATGTTTGTATGTTGTTTGTATGTTGGTTTCAATAGTTGTAATGGTGTTTTATGTTGCCTAAGGTTTCTTGTACCTTTTCCATTTAGTTCAAGTTTAAATTGTTATTAAAAAATCATGAACTATAATGGAGAGAGAGTGTGTGAGAGTATGACTGTCCTTAGTCACCCTTTATAGATTGTCAATGGGATCTCTAAGAATGTAAAACTGACCAATCACAAAGAATGAAGGAAATTGTAAACTGACTAATAAAAAATGAAAGCACAAACATTCACAGTCTAAATATTTGTACCCCCGGACACTTTTCATTGGTGAATAGTGTCCCTCAGGACATTATTTACTGTCCCCCTGCAGTGAATGTCCCTCTTTCCTAAAGTAAATAATAAACACTGTGAGACTTCGAGGATAGATTCTAAGGGTCCTTTTTTAGTCATCAATTATTATAATGTTACGTTCTTCAATCAATGCAATAATAAACACTGTGGCAGCTCATGATGTTCTTTACACAAGTGGTCAATATTAGTCATATCCTTACCTTCACTTTTCCCTAGGTTGGTCTCAGGGAGTAACCGAGTACCCTCAAACTAACAAAGTGTTTATTATTGCATTGACTGTAATAATTGATGACAAAAAAAGAACCCTTAGGATCTACCCTCGAAGTCTCAGCTATTCCTGTTCTAAACTGCTAACTCTGACAACCTGCAATACCTTTCTAATAATGTAAAGTTTAGGCTATAGCTAGTTAAGAGATTTTTGAAATTGATTAGTTTAATTACTCTGGCTATAATTTTGGTAATTGTTCAAGGTGGTGGCTATAAATTTGTTGCGAGCTAATTAAAACTAAGAAATTCAAGCATAATTTATTTTGCAAGTCATCAATCACTTCAATAATTATCACCTCCTGAACTCCAAAAATCATAAGCTGGTGATTGTTCTTCTGTCAACAGTTAGCATTTCATGTGAAAGAACTTAACCACTACCTATTGGACAGAATTCACTATGAAGTATCATTAAGAGAAGATTATCAGGCATTGAACTGCCTACTTTGTGTCATAACTATTCATCTTACTGTGCTATAAAATACTGTTGTTTTGGTTTCAAATTTTAGTCACTAAAAAAAACTAATAAAACAACAGAAAAAAAGATCAAGTGCTGAAGTATAACTAAGCTCTACTAGCCAGGTAACTAACTTACATGAATGAACAAAAGGATTAATGATATATTTCTTACAGTCAAAATTTTGATTTTATCAACAGAGAACTGAGATCAACCAATTGAAGGCTGAGAACCATAAACTGAAGACTGAGAACCATCAACTGAAGAACCAGATAGCAGATGAAAGAATTCAGTTAGAATTTCATCAAGGACATCTGGAATCTCGCCATCAAAGAGAGAAACAACTTCTCCAATCTGAAGTGGAGCGACTAACAAAGAAACTGGAGCTTATCACCACAGTGTCTATTAGTAAGAAATCAGTAGTAAGTATTTTGCATTCATATGAACATGCAGTGTCTTTTTATATTATATCAAAAACTAATTAACTCAAGTTTAAGGTAAACTGTACAATACAGATGAATTAGTTATGTCTATATAGTTTGTGTATTGACTTGAAAAATTATATAAAGAGACATATTATGATTGTCAGGATTCTTTTGTTACTCTTCAATTATTTTTTTGTAGAAGTATGCTTCATATTTCTATGCTAATGCTTTGTTTTTTCCCCAACTTTCCATTCTGTGTTCAATATAATTGGCGAGCGAGCGTAGCGAGCGAGACACTTACAGGGGTAACACAATCGAAAATCGGGGATGTCAGTTTATTTATTTGTATATATGTATGGACGTACGTAAGGCATTTTTGTACTTTGACCTTCGCGTTTTTGTGTTAGTTCGGTTGTCGACCCCGTCCCAAATTGCACTAAACAGAATCCTCTGGTTTATCGATCAGTACCCGTATCACCCTAGAAATTGAATTGTTTACCGTTTTGAATTCTTTTGCCGGTACAGTTAAAACTTGACAACTTAAGGGACTTCCATTTCTATTCGAGTTAGTGGCGGTGGTAAGCCAATGCGCTCTTTGTCATGGTTATAAGCCGTGCGCACAGTATTTACCTGAAAATACATTGTCCACTAGACTACTGCGAAGGTAAGTCTGTGTAGGTGCATGTCCAGCTGTGTCAAAGCATTGTGTGTTACAACCACTACTTAGCTAAAGAATATCACAAAGAAAACTTTTAATAACGTGTATTGTTTTGTTGTTGTTGTTTTTTCCTTCAATTCAAGCAGTTGCAGATAGTTGTTACTATGGCACTGAAATCCCTTTACCCTGTATGCTAAAATAAAAAACTGGACATTATTTTCAGTAGCTTCAGTGTTAGAAGTCAATATAGTCTTTAGGCTCGCTCGCCATTTGTGCTCAAGCACACCACTAGTATTATAAAATAAGAAGTAATAATTAGTTTATATATCCCATATAAATCACTGTCACATATTATATAGAATACAATTTTGGTACTACAGGGCTTTTTTAACACTTACACTTACTTAATAAATATACTTAAACCATAGTTTATGTGGTAACAGCCATAGATAAAAAATGTCATTCCCCTGTGTTATTCTTTCAATCGCCACTGTTTTTGTTTGAAGGCGATGGAAAGGGAATGAAATTCACTTATCTTGTTGTCGGTGTTTTGGGAAAACCACACGGGCACATTTGCCCCCTCAAAAAACAGCTATACCTGGTCTTTTTGTTTAGTCCTTTTGCTCTGTTCAAAAAGGTAATTATGGTATAAAATAATTGAACCACCATGGCAATGCTCTGGATTATCGCTTTGCCCTCTCATAGTCACGTGATGGTCATGGTTTGGGGATCCCCTTGCTTTGAAGTGAAAGGTCACCTGATGCTATGGAGTATTCCCTTGGGCATCTGCTGAGACCTAGTGTCATTCGAATCCATGGTTTAACTATTACATATTATTTATTACCTGCTCTACAAAGATATTGATAATCTAAATAATTTTTTTCCACTTGTTTTACTTGCCAATGAAAATAAAAAAGGGCAACTGATCATAACCGTATGAACAGCAATCACAGTTGATAGGTACAAAAAGAATTGGACAAGGTTATTTACTCTCTACTTTATGGATGTAATAATGTTTAATGAAATAGTGTGAATAGCAATAGTCATCCAGCTATAAATGAATAATTTTAACTTCATAGCACTTAGCTAGAAGATGTATGGTATCAAATTTGGGAATAGCATGTAAGCAGTAACCTTGGCAACACTATAAGTTGTTATTTAATAAACATAGTGTAAAATTAACATGAACAATATCTTAATACACATAGCATGTAAACAGTAACCATGGCAGTGCTATGACTTTTAATTAATCAACACAGACAGTTCCAACATATGGAACAAATTACCTTCACTCAACTGTAGACAATCCTGTCCACTCAACATTTGAGGATCTCTGCTGGCAGTTGGTGGTTGGGACAAGAAGAGCACGAAGTCTGTGTCCACCATCCAGCGCTATATCCCTGAGACTAATACCTGGGTCCAGGCTGGACAACTACCACATGCAGTACGTGACTAAACCTGTATCATGACATCAGACAAGGTCCATGTTATGGAAGGACATGATAGGAACAGCAGACTTAAGAAACTGTTTACTTCTACTATATCCTAATTAATATCTTTGATTTTATGGAATTGTTTTGTACAAGTTAGCTATTATAAATTAAGGTGGTTTCCATGGTTACTGTTTATGTTATCGGAATAATATACAGTAAATAATAATATTTACAACATAACTGTAGAAGTTAGTTACAAAATATGTGAGCATAGGGCTTAACTGCGTAGCTAAAATATATTAGTTGTACCATTCTAATGAGGCAATATAAGCCATCTTATTACTATTTTATAATTATCTTATCTACAAGTATAAGAAAAGTATAAGAGAACCGTATATGTAGCAAGTATACATCGTCCAGCTTATATGTAGCGTATTGGTTTGGTATAGGCTATAACTACACTATAAGCTTGATATAAGGTTTTGAATAGGATAGAATATATTCAGCCTATTTGTAATACTAAATATAAGCATGTAATTAAACAGAACTTATGTCATGGATTTGTACAAAATTTAATAGCAATTATGATTTCATTAAGTATCAATATCGTTATCATCTAGATGATCCCAAAATGGATTTAATTGTTTGAAATACTATTTAATTGTTTAAAAGTTTATTTTAAGCCAACATCCTTTACATCCTCGAGATGCTTCATTCTGTATGGGAAACCAACAACACCTTTCTTTCAGCTCTTTATGATAGTAAGCTTCCAATTGAAAATTCAGTTAATCAATAGATTTTTTTTCAGGAGTCCAACTTGTATAAGGTGTACGATGTACAAATATATCGCTTTCATCCACCTCCCCCGACATCATTTCTAGAGGAAACTTCTCATTACTTTGTACACACAAAATAACAATGTATAACATGAAATATGCTATATTAATAACATGTTATATTGGCGGGTAAAATATTTGGCTATTCCATTCTGGAGTTCATATTGGCGGGTAAATATTTTGGCTTTAATACATTTTCCAAAACGAATATTTTTTTAAATTGGTAACAGCAAAACACTTTCTGCTGCACATCTTCCAATCCTTGCTCTTATTTCATCAGAGTAGGTCTGATAGGTGCCTTTTCTCTTTTTTTGGCTCAAGTGGTTGCAGAGAGTACCCTTGCCACAGACTTGTTGGCTGCCTCCTCTATCTATGATCTAGGCTTGGGGAGTAGTGGCTGGTTGGTAATCTTTTTTAAATAACTGTACACAGAGACATGCTAGCTAGTAACTACAGGAAATCCACGGACCACATGGAGGTCAAAGGTTATCAAAACTACTTAGTGGAACAATAACTTAGCTGGCTTCCTGGAATCGCTAAACTCGCCAAATTAATTCCCCAGCCAATAAATAGTGTTATACAGTAGTAAATAAACATATCTATTTTTAATTATTCAAAGTAAAGTATCTGCATGCCAAAGAACATAGCATAGCATAAACCACCTATTATTGACCTGTACGTATTCTAGTGGTGTAGGTGTAGGTGGGGCGTAAATCTACCACACATTTGTATGTAGGTAATGTAAAAGTACCAGATCTCGAGTTTACTCCCTGAGCAGTAATTGGTAGAATAATTATTAACAAAATTATTTTCTTACCTCAATGAACAGTACTATCAATATAAGCCATTCAGACTGTCCAAATGACCAGTTGCTCCCGACAAAAAGCATTCCAATTAGAAACTGCAACTTGGTTTTTCGTCTGGTAAAGAGTTCTCAATAGTCAGTCGTCACCGACCCTTATCTTTCTTTGTGTTAGTGGGCGGGGAGAAAAGGAGCGGCGCTAGACTACCTCCCCAAACCCTTCCCACCCTGTCTTTTTACGCCACCGTGCAATTTTATTTGCTGACCGGAAGCTTGTGGTTTCAGCTCCCGCTCCCAAGCGAAGAAGATAAAAAGTCGAGTGCGTTATAATATACTTGGCGTGTACCTTGTTTATTTGACTTCTAGGGGTGTACTACAAACTCCTTTCGCTGGCTTTATAAAAGTTTGGGAGCTGGAGTAGATATCTGGCTATTCTCTTTGAGGACGCTAAACCATGGCTAGAAGACTGGGCTGGTCTCGAACCTTTAGAAAAGATTCGAAGCTGCAACAGTATTTCTTAGACCAAGTGATACCTACAGGGAAGACACTTGGAACAGGTTCATATGGCTCAGTGCTAGAAGTAAGTGGAGAGTTCTAACCTTATCAAATATTTCAAAATGAAATCTAGGGAAGTTTATAATTATTTTTTATATAAAAAGTTTAGCTTATAAGTAATTAGCTATGCTTTCAGGGAACTGTTTCCACATGAAATGAGAGTTTAATGCACTTTAATAAACAATCATACTGAATTTGTAAAAATTGTTTAGCTATATAACACATTGCTATTTCAGGTAAAATACAGCAAGGTTTTGTGTGCTGCCAAGCGTATGCACGAAATATTACTGGATCCTGGAAATGAAGGAGTTCGAGAGACTGTAGACAGATATCAACGAGAATGTCAACTCATGGCAGGTTTCCGACATCCTAACATAACAATGTTTCTTGGTCTGTGTTTTCTAGAGGGATCAGAGCTACCTCTACTTGTGATGGAGAAACTAGAAATGAGTGTGGACGACCTCCTGGAGTGTTCCCCTAATATTCCTGTTGCAGTCAAGATTTCCATTCTCACAGACACAGGCAGCGGTTTAGTTTACTTGCATAGTCGAGGACCTCCAATAATCCACAGAGACCTGACTGCAAAGAACATCCTCCTCACATCCTCTCTGACAGCTAAGATCACTGACATGGGAAACTCTCGCATGGTAACTTTAAAACTAACTCAACTAGCCCAAACACTTTCAAAGAATCCGGGGACCACTGTGTACATGCCACCAGAGGCTCTGAGCGAGAGCCACAGATATGGCCCATCTCTAGATGTGTTCTCATTCGGACATCTTGCCCTCTACATACTCATACAGGTTAAACAAACTTGAGTAGGCAACATACACTATTAGTGCAAAGCTATTCAATATTCAAATAAAGATATCTATGGTAATATGTTATATCAAGTATGAACTTCACCGTTCAATCAAGTTAATATAATACTAGCACATGCAGATTAGTTAGATAGGTATTTTATCAGGTGTTGTAGTCTGTGCCTAGCCAGACACAGCAACCCAGATGCAGAAACTCCTGTTGACACTGTGGCAGACTTAGTGACAATAAGAAATGAGCAACGAACACTATCATTACATATAGCACTTAGCCACTTAGATCATCTTCATTAGCTAACACACAACACAACATTCCTCAATATCCATTAGTAGATGGCAGACACACCATCACTATAAATAGCACCCAGTCCTGCAAACACAGGATGGCTTGTATGGTCTAAAGAAACTCAATTGAATGCTACAACACTATATATTTGTGACCGCATGCGTTTTTACTATTTTTTTTCTTGGCTTTGTTTAACTCTTTCTCACTCACTATTATTTGTATCATGAGTTCTGTTCATGTAATTGTCTTCACCATTGCCTAGTTTTTTCCTCATTCAATATTGTATACAGTAATTTAATTGAGTGTTTGCACACTGAAAGCTACTTGCTCATGCAATCCCAATATACTGCTAGATTTACATCTCTGAGCAAGTCCTTTATATTTTCCTCCCTACCCTACGCTTTGTGCTCGGAGTAATGCCGGAACAGTTGTACCATTATGCCCATAGAATGGTGAACTAAGTATAATATTAATATTGGTACTGAATGTATTGTGATAATAATAATTGTTTTATTTCAATAATGGTTAGATATTTCCAGGAGAACTGCTATTGGCTACACGTTCAGATCCACACAATCCTGGTCGAGTTATTGGTCGCACTGAAGTAGAGCGTCGTGAGGTGTACATGGAGAAGTTGGAGGATCAGTTATTGAAGTCTCATCCTGTTCTAGTAGAGATGGTGACTAATTGCCTGCACAATACTCCTCAAACAAGACCTACTGCTGAGCAACTACTGGAGACACTAACACCAGTACAGGATGCAATGGAGAACATACATGGAGGGAGTTTGGGGAGGTCCATCAACATAGTCAATGTGTTACACATGAAGGAAACTAAAGAAAAGAATAAAAGAATAAAAGAACTCGAGGTTAAGTTGTTATGTGAACTACAATCATTTGTTAAGTCTACCAAATAGTTATGACTATAATTACGTTATTTATGTTGTCACACCGAAACCTATACTAGAGGTGTACATACTTGAACACGCTTATCAGCTTAGCTATGAAAGCATTAGTCCAGTTTGTTGTAGTATGTGGTGAGACAATTTTCTGATTGTACGTAAGTAATCAATTAATGATTGAAGTCAAGGTCTTAGTTTCTGCCAGCTACATATTTGTTGTTGTGATAATGGAGATAAATACCATTTACTCAGATATTTTTTCACTAATTTTTATAAGTAGGTATACTAAAACTTATTTCTATTTTAAACAGTAGCTTCTCAACTCTACAAAGTTATTGATCAAAAAAATTATTTCTTGACATTTCTCTTTTATTCATTTGTTTGTGTTTGACGAGTTGAATATTATTTGCTATTTCAAATTTTTTGCCATACTGTATATTTATATATTGTTTTTTTTAAATGTTGTGTTTCATTTGATGTGTTATATTATTAGATTTCTGAAAATAGATTAGAAACAGAATTGACTGAAGAAAATACAAAGCTAGAAAGTGACAAAAAGATGCTTGAATCTGCAAATACACAACTTATTGAAGAGAAACATCAATTGGAGACAAGTGTCATGCAAGTACAGGCAGAAAGCAATCAACAGAAGACTGAGAACAATCAACTGAAGAAAGATATCAATCAATTGAGGAGCCAGATAGCAGCTGAAAGAATCCAGTTAGAATCTCATCACAAAGAAGTAAAGCTTCATCTAGAATTTCGTCATCAAAGAGAGAAACAACTTCTCCAATCTGAAGTGGAGCGACTAACAAAGGAACTGGAGCGTATCACCACAATGTCTATTAACAAGAAATCATTGGTAAGTATTGTGCATTCATATGAAACGTCTCCTTATATTTTATCAAGAGCACTGACTACTCTAGGCCTAATAAGTTTTAATGATAAAGTGTAAGATGGATTGGTTATGTCATGATAGTGTGGGAATTGAGTTTAAAGATTAAAAGGAGACACACTATGATTGTCAGGATTTTTTGGCTACTCTTCCAGCTATACATACATATTATATATATATATATATTCCATGCTAGATAACTTCACAATGTTATTATTAGTTAAGTGACCTTTAAAGGCCAGCTCTTAGCAATTTTCTAGGTTTTTATGGTTTAGCTAAATAAGCTCGTGAAACACTTTGCCATATCACATTCTGACTCACTACTACTGTTATTCTAAATAGAAATAAGTGAAATTGTGATAACTGCAGTATAGCTAGCTGTATAAAGTTGGTACATTATGAAATGAATGAGTAAAACTTTCAGTCTTTAATATGATTGATTGTATATAGCTCACTAATCAGTGATAACCTTGAACATCCCATAAAAATGTTCAATGAAGTGAAAAAAAAAACATGCAGCTAACAAAAGTTAAATTGTGAGAAACCTTACCAAACATTTGGGGGAAATGTGGATTACAGATTTAAAGAATTTTAATATGCTCGGCAGTGGATCCACATTCTCTTCCCTTCACATTCGTAGGTCGGCTGGTAATAATAATACATTTTTTGTCAATTTTAATGCAGTATGATTGTTGAGCTGCTTAACCCTTTCGTTCCGGATCCCGCTTTGAAGCGGGTGAAGACCGATTGACTTCTCCGAATTTTTAAAAATAGTTACTTTATAGCTAGAATCTTCAGATTGCATACACAGGTGCCCAATGCATTGGAGAAGCATCTAAAATAGCTTTCAGCCAGGACTGCTTCGACAGTACCTCACAGCAGTTGCGTTTATTTCTTCCTCGGCAAAAAAAAAAAACATCGGTTCTCCGTCGAATTTTAAAAAAAGTTACCTTCTTCACAGCAGCTTCATTTATGGATCCAGTCATCTCCAGAGCTTTGTAGAAGCAGCGAAAAATTGCTTGAGCTCAGTAGCCTTCCATAACACATTGAAACAACCGCTTCTTTGCCGACCAAGACTTTGCGGTTTGACTTACTGTCTTCTCCATTTTTTATAAAATCGCCAGTTCAACTGGGGACCTCCCTATTACGTACAGTCTTAGGTAATGCTTATTACATCATAGGAAAAAAGTGAGCGTGTCGTGTGACCCCGGTAACTATGCAAAAAAAATTTTTTTTCAAAGTCATTTTTTGGAAGATGGCGTCTAGAAATTACAATGCGGTGCAAGTTTTAGACTTGCTTGATGCTGACTCTAGCGACTCAGGATCAAGCGGAGAGAAGGGAGACGACATCTAGGGCTATAGGAGGCCCTGTATCAGGGTTGGTGGACCAGACCCCGTCAACTCTGATACTGAAAATGGGAGTCAAGAAGATGATCGAGGTAAGCTTGTCTTTCTCTTGTCTTTCTCTTGAAAAATAGCAAGCTTCTGTTGTGGAATGGACTTATTTATAGCTATATTGAGATAGAGTAAGCTGTTTTGCTATAATATATATATATATTTCATTGAGTTTTGAGATTTGAAAGTGGCTTGTGGTTTTTTGAACAAATTCAAATTTTCAAAAAAAATTAAAAAAGTTTTTACCACATATACTACTAGGACCAGATGTGAATGCAGTCACTGACCCCGATTACGCAGATGAGGCGACAGGAGCAGAGTCTTCCAGTCATGAAGGAGAGGATACCGGACCTGAGTCTTCCAATGATGAAACACAAATAGGCAGCAGGTTCCAGTGATGAGGAAGAGGAAGTGGCTCCTCCTGCTCCGAGTTCTGGACGTCCTCGCGGTCGGAGAAGGCGGGAATCGAAGAACAAGAGTCGGGTGGATGAGGTAGGGGGAGAGTGGAAGAAAGATGACAACACACCCATTGATATTCCATAATCTTTTGTGTGAAGGACCACAAACTTTGATATTTGTGGCTGCCCCCCCCCCCCCCTGAACATCCCAAAAGTTGTAATATGTATTGTTATTGTCGTTGTCGTTGTCTGTGTTTTTGTGATGTTGTAGTGGAGCTTCACACTCGATGTATATGTGTGTGCGTGGAGTTGAAATGTTATTCTGGCGCTTCCAGATCTAACCGGGGAGGGAATGAACTCGGGGGGGGGGGGGGGGGGGGGGGGGGGGGGGGTAGGGGGGTCTTTTCCAATCGGGGGGGGGGGGGGGGGGCTACTATGCCCATGTAAGTTGAATTTCATTATGTGTGGTGTGTTTACACCAGTCAATTTATATTATACATTTTTTTTATGATCTGTATTCACCTGTATTTCTTTTTTCTAGGTGTGGGTGTGTGTGTATGTGTGTGTGGCGTTGTGGATGAGAGAGAGCAAACAGTGACAAACCGTATGTTTGTTATGGCACTTCGTATATAACCTGGGAGGGAACTCTGGATCTTTTGGATCAGTGGAATACTATGCCCATGTAAGTTGAATTTCATGTGTTTGTGTGTGTGTGTACACTAGTCAATTTATGTATAATAAATTATACATTTATTTTTTATGATCTGTATTCACCTGTATCTTCTTTTTTCTTGTGTTTGTGTGTGTGTGTATGTGTGTGCGTGCATTTGTGGAAAGAGAGAGAGCAACCATGGACAAACAGTATATGTCGCTTCCGGATACAACCTGGGAGAGAACGAACTCGGGGGTCTGTTTCGGTCTGTGACATCATCCATGCCGGGTAAGTTGAATTTCATTTCAACTTACTGATATTTGGGTGTCCAGCTAGGGCTGGGGTTGGGGGGGGGGGTTGTCAGTGAAAAGTAATGACGGGGGAGGGGGGGTTATGGTACAAGAATGTCAGTGAAAAGTAATGACGGGGGAGGGGGGGGGGGCAAATATCATTGTTGTCTTGTGTTTTTTTGTTATTGTATGGAGGTTCCGGATCCTATGGGAGGGATCGTTCAGTCTGTGCCACCATCCATGCCGGGTAAGTTGAATTCCATGTGTGTGCTTGTACTGCTTTTCATTTTCAAATTACACTTTCTCAATACAACGATTGTTTCTCTCATGTACAGTGTGGAGTATACATACCAGGGTTCATACAGTGGGAGGCTAGCGCTGGGTTCCCCCCTAGAATTTTGGGAGTTGAATAGAAATGAACATTTAGGAAGCATTTATTTTTAGTCTGATATTGTATCCCATTATGTTCCTATCATAACTGAGCCATTTAGTGCATAGGACCGAACACTGATCATCAGTGTGAAGTATAGACTCGTATGCAAAGATGTGCATCAAAGTAGTGTAGGTTCCAAAAAATGGGTGTGGCGAAGTACACTCGGAGCCCCCCCCCAAACAAAAATCCTGTATGAAACCGCATACAATACATCATAAAGTTGCAATTATATAGGATCATGAATAATTTGTTGTTTGTATTACAAATATCTTTGTTGTTTGTGTTTTTGTGTATATGAAATTGTTTTGTAGTGGAGCTCGACGTCCGATGGCATACGTTCCTTGTGGACACTCATAGATGTCTCACAATCAGCACCACACACAACAAACAACATATTTTATTGTTGAACTAATATAATATTGGTATAAAATGCATCAAACAATATTATTTCTATTTTATTTTATTTTTTTATTGATGGGAAAAGTGGATTTTTTGGGGGGGAAAAAAATTTTTTTTTGAAATATTAGTAGATGGCTTAAATATTATTCAATTTTCTCAATCAAAAAATGAGGGGAATCCCAAACTCTTGGTCTATTTAGTGATATATGGTTGCTATGGGGTTTTCCCAACCAGCATCGAGTTAAAAAAATAAAACGGCAATGCTCTATTCCGCGGTAGAAAATTAGATTTTTCCGTGCGCGTCCAAACAATTCAGGAACGAAAGGGTTAAGAAAAGAATCTATTTAGCATAATTTTCAATATGACTTGCTGACTTTGAGCCTGACTGACAGCTCTCCCAGTATTTCAAATTTTCTTTTTTTCATTTTGGAAATACACTAAGAGTGGTCAATTAATCCAGCTGCTTTAATCAAGCAATGAAGATGTACCTCATAACCACATTTCTACACATGTTTATGTCCTTTGTTGTAAAAGAGAAAGAGAAAAAGAAAACACTATTGATTTTCTTTACAATTTGATTATTCTCATTTTCCCTTTATTATTCTCCTCAATACCTTGTTATTCTAGAATTATTTCGCTATGCTATTTCATGTCTATTATTCCAGAAAAAATTGTTAGCATAATCTGGCAGGGCCTACTCACTGCTAGGCTTTTAATTGTTCCAACTATCATTTAATGTTTTTTGTATTAATAGTGAAGATGAATAATATAATTTTTTTGTTTATCCCAGGTAAATAGCTATGGAATAAACATAACATATGAATCATAGAGTTATTGTATGTATTATTATGCGAATCATATCAATTCTGTCAATAGCATGTAAATAGTAACCATGGCAACACAGTGGTTTTTCTTATTTAATGAACACAGTGTGAAATTAAATTAAATAATATTCTTTGTATATAATAACTATTATAGACATGATACTATTAATACAAATTTACTACAGATAATGTATTTGTTTATTATTTAGACATTCCCACTAGAACTAGACTGGAGGTGTGGTCCTGGCATGCCAGTTGCTAGGAGTGGCTACATCCAATCAGTAGAGATAAGTGATACAGTGTATGTTGGAGGAGGATGGACTGACAGCGGTGGGGATGTCCACATAGTGATGGCCTACAACACACAGTCCTGCCAGTGGCACACTCTACCTCCATACAGTACCATACACTATTTTGCTATGACTACCATCAACAACAAACTAGTTGTGGTGGGAGGAATGAATAGAGAGTATTCTGATAGCAGTGAACTAGGGGAGTGGCAGCCTGACAGCAACCAGTGGATACACCCCTTCCCTCCTATGTCTACACCTCGCTCTGGGCCTTCAGCTACTTCATATAAACATTGGCTGGTGGTGGCTGGTGGTTTCCATGTAGGTTGTTTACAAACTGTTGAGGTACTTGATGTATCCATCATGCAGTGGTCCACTGGACCGTCTACGCCAACACCATTGAGCAACATGCAGTCTACTACAATTGGAGATACCTGGTACCTCATGGGGGGAATGTGTGAGAAACTGTCACGTGATAGTCCTGATGTCTATAGTGTATCTCTGGAGGCTCTTGTTTCAGACTCCTCATCAGACAGTTCCAACATATGGAACAAACTACCTTCACTCAACTCCACACGATCTTGTCCACTCAACATTGAAGGATCTCTACTGGCAGTCGGTGGTTGGGACAAGAAGAGTAAGAAGTTAGTGTCCACCATCCAGCGCTATGTCCCTGATACTAATACCTGGGTCCAGGCTGGACAACTACCACATGCAGTACGTGGCTGTACCTGTATCACGACCCCAGACAAGGTCCATGTTATGGGAGGAGATGATGGGAATAGCAAACTTAAGAAACTGTTTACTTCTACTATTCACTAATTAATATCTTTGTTTTTATGGAATTGTTTTGTACAAGTTAGCTATTATAATTTTAATAATGGCTTCCATGGTTACTGTTTATATGTTTTCAAAAAGTAAATAATTGTTATTGTATTATTGTAGAAGTTAGTTACAATGTATGCAGTGGGTGTAACTGAGTGACTAATAGTATAATACTCATTATAGCCAACTGTAGCCATCTTTTTTAATTTCTCCATGTTTTTTTTATAGTAACAGTTGTTGGAATATAGTTTTTACTGTGAGTTTACTATGAGTTACGTTGAATACAATCATTTTAAATAATCATTACACTAAAACACACACATACATGTATGTTCATTACAAGGTGACCTTTATTCACCTCACTACATTCAGTATTTTACTACAAGTTACTTTGAATACACTTGTGTGGTTCCCTGTCATGTGAGGAGTCGTTATTGTGGGGGCGTATATCCCAACCTGCCTCTTAGGGCACAGGCGCTCACACAGAGGGTAAGTGGTGGAACTCAGAAGAGGTCCAACTGCCAGCTCTCAAAGAGCTTATCCCATACAGCTAATTATAAGGATGTGACAATTGTCCACCAAGTCCATCAACCCGGTCTTGCCTAAACTGTAGTATAAGCTAAGGAAAATTATCTATAAACTACAGCTGACTAAACATTATTAGGTCTCATTGGGTCTTGCTTTGGTTGTTACTCTTTGTAGCTCCATCATATCATACATGGTACTTTGTTTATGCTTTAACTCTCTAAGTTAGTTTGATGGGTGCTGCTCACTGAGACTATGGTGGGGCTTAGAGAGAGATGGTTACTCCTTGTATTTCCACACTCCAAGGCATGCTGCCCACAACCCAGTGATAACAATTTAATATTGCCTTCACTCTATGCCTAGCAACAGAGCTTACACATAAAACAAACAAACACTATGTTCAGATGTCACTATGTTTATTGTTTGCTGCTCTCTCTCTCTGTAGCAGTTGCAGCTACACACATAATTTAATCCAAAAGTGTTTTGTTGACCACCAATAAATTGCATGGAATACTAAAGAAATATTTTTTGATTAACTAGACAAAATAATGCATTCAAATATTATTATATATATGCATACTTGTGGTTTCAAAAACAAAATTGTCTTTTGTCTGGAAAATATGTGCAGTCAAATATGTTTGCATAATACTTAGTAAACTGATAACAGTATATATTACAATGGTAATATTGCTCAGAATTGAAAAATATTGGGGGCCGTAGGAGCATAATAAATTATTGCTAGGCTGCATTTATACCTCCCTGAAACTGGTTTTTGCTCCCTTGAAAATTAAAATAGCTATCACAGCGCCAAAAAGCGAAGTTTACAAATTGCAAACTAGCTCGTTAACTACTAGCTCGCGCGTAGTTACCGAGCGGTTAACAAATTTTGAAACTCCGTTGTTGACGCCTGGAACGGACACTAGTTAACAAGCTAGTTAAGAAACCTCGCAAACTTCTCTGAAAACTCGCTGTTAACCACGCGGACAAGTCCGTGATGTTTTGGTAACCTGCATGACAAGTCTGTAACTGCTTGGCAACTACTTTGACAAGGTTGCAACTTCTTGGCAACTGTACTTTCACAAGGCTGCAACTTTTTGGCAACTTCTTTGACAAGGCTGCAACTTTTTGGCAACTGTACTTTCACAAGGCTGCAACTTTTTGGCAACTTCTTTGACAAGGCTGCAACTTTTTGGCAACCAATTTGACAAGGCTGCAAACTTCTTGGCAATTGATTTAATTTCTTAGAAACACATGTATGTTAACCACTTTGACAACCATATAAAAATATTAGGAAAAATCAATATGGTCATTAATATAATTTAAATACATAGTAATATTATTTAAAGATAAGGCAATAAACAAGCAATGCAAAAATGAAGTGCTGGAAAGGAAAAAGATCATACAATTACAAAATAATAACAATAATAATAATATTTAATTGTTAATGAATGATCTATAATTAAACTTTTTAATCGTTCTTTTCAAAAGATAATTCAGTCACTCCATCTACATACACAAACAACATCATTGATAAATAGACAAAATAGATAATAGGCTACATTAAAACTGTGTCTTACCACTTCCATCTTCACTTTCACCACTTTGTCCTGAAAAAAACAAACATAGTATTCAGTGATAGCTAAAATATAGTTCAAATAAGTGAAAATACTATACTTGGCCAAACCATTTTATTATAGCTAATAAAGTTATCTTAAAACTGTTACTTAGCAAATACATTGGTGAGTTTATAGCTTTCTTTAATACAGACATTATTATGCGAGTCTTGTGTTAAAATGGCCATTTTAATTTTAATTTTTAAAAACTTAACTGACATTTGGACTTTTGCCGAAATCCCTCAGGGGTCAACTGAGGTCGGACTCTCTTTGGTGATGTAATATACACAATATAAGGCCACTCCAAGTCAGTAATTAGTTTCTGATTTTTTCCCTTGATCAATTGACACGCGGGCGGGCGGTGATTAGGACTTCAGGACTATTTCTAGAACTACATAGTAATTAGCTTTTTATAAGAAAAATACATGTACTTTTTTTAATTTAGATATACTACAATAATTTTTAAGAACAAAAATGAGAAGCAAAGAATAAAATCTGCTGGCCATAGACTGCTAGAAGCTACTCAGTAAACATGCACTTAACCTGAAAAATTATTGTAGGCCTAACTTTTTCTCAATTAAAAAAAACTTCTTTAAAATTTATTTTTATTTGAAGCTAATTATTACGTGATTTTTGCAACGTCAGCGAAGTCGCGAAAAATTAGGAGGTTGTGTATTTCCAAGAGGGCGGTGGACTAGAAACTAATGATTGACTTGGAGTGGCCTAAACAGTAAGATTATTGGTGGACCCTGAAAGATTTTTCATGCAGCATAGACCAGTCATGGCAAATCAACTGTACTTCACCCAATTCAACATGTATTGATGCCTTTACAAATCTAACTTAACTCAGTCCATGCTTAAGCAAATTGATGGCAAACCATACTTTAACTCACAAAATATGAGAGAAATATTATACTACAGAAACAAAAAAATAGATAAAAAACAAAAAAAGATGCTGAAAGACAAAAGTACCAAGTCTAAAAGTCCCAAGAAAAAAGACAAAGCAAAGAAAGATGCAGCAAAAGACACTACAGAAGACACTGTGGTGGAAAATGTTGGAGCAGATGTTGATGTAACTAATGTTCAAGCAAAAGTTTCAGATGAAGTAAATAGTAAGAAATTGGAAATCTCTTCAAACACAGTAAATACAAAACTGGAACAACCCAGTAGCATGGAAAAGAAGATAGTGAAACTTGAACAGCAGACAAGCAAACAATACAGTGTTGTAGCTGAATTAAACCCTCAACAAGAAATGGAGCAAGGGATAATAGCAACAGCAGAAACGTCTACATCTCCCAGCAGGAACAAACCTGAACCTTTGTCAACATTCAGAGCCTGATTGGTGGACTGGATGGTCAAATCTCACCTGCAAAGTCCGCGAATCGGTTCAGTTATTTGTCTGGTGGATCAGCAAATGTGAGACTTCTGAGGAAAGTTCAGTTGTTAAAGATTAAAAGCAAACCACTACTAAACCTGATGAGGGGAAAGCCACTTCTACAATAGAGACTGATATTCCTAAAACTACCTTTGGTGAAAAGCTCAAAGCTAATATTGGCAAGGTTTTTCGCTCAAGAGAGTCAGCAAATTTAGATGAATTAGTGAGATCAACCGACGGGAAAGCTAAGAAGCAGAGCTTAGTTCCAACACAAGAAGAAATTGTCAACTCAAAGGCACAAATCGAGGCAGTGGAAAACAAAAAATCACCACAGTCTAAAGACTCTGATGGGTCAAAAGGAACAGAAGAGGTTGAGGGTAAAGATGGTTATGTGGATATCTCAGTTATTACTCGCAGAAAGACTGAAAAACGTGTGGACTCTCCTGATCATGATAATGACGGTTACATGAAAACCACACCCTCATCAACAGGCTTAGTTCTTCCTGTGAAGACAGAAATGGATGATGATGTACGTACGAAACCTAATATGGCATACGCTGCAGAGAAATTCGGCAAAGCAACTCAAAGAGGTGCTTCAACACCTGGAGATTATGACTACGTTTCAGATAAATCATTTTTTAAATTCAGAAAGCCCCAATGACCTGCAGTATGTTTTCTTGTTTTGTAATTGTTTTCCCCTTATTATTTTTGTTCATTGACACTTGTGCTGCTAATTTTGTTGCTATTGGCTTTTTACTTCTTACTACTTATTATTTGACTATATGTATCCTTTTTTTGCTGCATATTATATGTCATTAGTTGGACAAAAAGAAGCAACTGCAAGAAATAATGTTTTTTGCAAGAGTACTGGTAATTATTAAAAGTTTTACAATGTAGTGGAAAAATTGGCTATCAATCGCCTGCTTTATGTTGGGTTATGAAATAAAATATAAAAGATCATTTGTAAATGGTTGAAACTAAAGGTTAAATATGAAAATATAAGCATATGGGAATGGCTGAACATGCCATCTACACCAACACCATGGATGATGATGAAGTGTACTACAATACCAGATGATTTTATGGGAGGATATGATGGGAATAGCAGACTTAAACTGTTTACTTCTACTATTCACTAATTAATATCTATGGAATTGTTTTGTGCAATTTAACTATTTTAATTTAAGGTGGTTTCCATGGTTACTATTTTTGTTTTCAGTATAACATAGCCATCGAAGTTTGTTACAAAATATGTGCGCGCCGGGCTTGACTGTGTAGCTAAAATATATTAGTTGCACTATTCTAATGAGGCAATATAAGCCATCTTATTACTATTTTATAATTATCTTATCTGAAAGTATAAGAAGAGTATAAGAGAACCTTATATGTAGCAAGTATACATCGTCCAGCTTATATGTAGCGTATTGGTTTGGTTTAGATCCCGTTGCTATATTGTTACTAGGTGTACTAACTTGGTAAGTGTGCACTATTTTTTTGCCTTTAGGTATATGAACTGTGCATACTAACCACCCTTGGGGTATTGCTATTTTTGAGTTTTAGTTTAATAAAATAGGCCGGATAAAGCGGGGAGCCGGTTATGTGAGGCCCGGATATGATATATGAGTGTCTACTACCCTCTCATATCCGACCTATATGGGACCAGCCCTAGACCAGCCCTAGTTCAATAACTCTCCTGCTGAAGCTC